>Ga0194124_10000236_pt1 | contig 88308 bp, 83 predicted proteins | sample TA2KigCas0mmetaG_FD_148605 | JGI IMG/M metagenome (GOLD analysis project Ga0194124, IMG submission 148605) | Freshwater microbial communities from Lake Tanganyika, Tanzania - TA2015031 Kigoma Deep Cast 0m | ecosystem: Environmental > Aquatic > Freshwater > Lake | place: Tanzania: Lake...
TCTGATTGATGCAGCGGAAAAGACCCCGAATTCTGCTGCATCATCCAGCAGCCGCCCCTAAGGCACTAGGCTTCTGATTGATGCAGCGGAAAAGACCCCGAATTCTGCTGCATCATCCAGCAGCCGCCCCTAAGGCACTAGGCTTCTGATTGATGCAGCGGAAAAGACCCCGAATTCTGCTGCATCATCCAGCAGCCGCTCCCGGATCCTTGAATAAGCTTACATGTCGCCTCGATGTCTGAAATGCTCGTCACCGCAGCCTCCTTTTAAGCTCAAATACCTTCCGTGACACTATCCTCATCATGGAACCTCGAGCCGTAGAGTCCATTTTCATGGGCCCAGCCGACGATCGGCTCTACGTGGCGGACTGCTTTCAGGATTTCTTCAAGGAGCGACGCCTGCGCCCAGTCCGCATCGCTCTGGGTCGCCGCTTCTGCAACCCTAACTTCAAAGCGGAGCTGGAATGCATGGCCAAAAACGCCTGCCACCTCTGCCACACGCTGGACACCCCCTGCAGCTGCCGAGGTCGCTTCTCGCGCGCGATGCTGCCGGACATGACGCTGCAGTTCCGCCTGACCCCCGCGCGCCTGGCTGAGTTCTCGCAGCGCTATCCTGCGTTGGATCTCGTGCACGTGGACGGCCGTCGCTATCACCTGCCACCACACCGCCTGCTGGCCTTCCTGGAAGCCGGTCACCGTCCCAGCGTGGAGGGCATGAACGTGCTGGCGCAGGCCGAGGTGCGCCACCTCGATTTTCCGCGGGCCTCGCGAGACTTCGAGCACAAGCAGGACAGCCACGACGCCTTCGCCAAGGGTATCTTCGAGATCTTGCGCCTGGAGGTGGCTGGTCTGGGATCTTTGGCCGTGTCTTGCCAGCTGCAGAACGCCCTGCTGCGCCGCTGGGGCAAGACGGCGCCCCCCTGCGAAGACCTCAAAAAGCAGCTGCTTGAAGCCGAAGACTCGGGAGACGACGATCGGCCCCGCGCTCGGCGGCGGAGGCGCCCTCGCGAACACGACAAGCACCCCTCCCTCGCTGCAGGCCTGCGGGGCTACGGCGGCTCCCACGGCAAGAGCTTCGTGGCGGGCTCCAAGGGCACGCACGTGAACCTCCAGAGCACCTACCCTGGAGAGGGCCGGCCGACGGTGGAGATCGGGCCGCGCTACGCCGCCACGGTGACGGTGCGCGCGCGGTGCTCCGGCGAGATGGACCTGCTGGAGCGGGGGCGCCGTGGACCGGTCTACGGGGGGCTCAAGTACGTGGTGCTCTCTTGCGGCAAGTGGCGGGGGGCCTTCGACGTGCAGGGAGGCGCCGACTTCGAGGAGGAGCTCCGAGACCTCGTGGGCAAAGAGGTGGCGCCGCAGCTCGTCGCGCTCTATCAATGCGGGGGGGACTACGTGACGACGGCCGAGAGAAGCGAGTTGCTCGAGCAGGCCGCCGCTTACCTTCGCAGCGAAGGTGGCCGCGGGGAGGGTCCAGAAGCGGCTTTCGGAACGTGGATGAGAGCCCGCTACCCGCGCCCTAGAGCTGCGACCTTCGTCGTCGAGATCGGGCGACCCGTGCAGACTGGAGACGTGCTGTTCCTGGTGCGGCACCCTGTGAACGGGCCCATGCTCAGCATGCGAGTGGTGGTGAACCAGCGGCGTCACGACCTGTGCATCGGATCCTGCGGCCTCATCTGCCTCTGGGTGGAAGGCGACTACGACGGCGACGACGTCAAGCTGGTACCGGCAGAGAGCGCCGAGCGCACGGACGCCTTGGCCGCCTTCGACCTATCGGAGCTGCTTTTTGCCGCCGATGGTCGCCCGGTGCTGAAGCTCAGCGGCGCCGCGCCAAGGTCGTGGAGCGTCGCGCTGCTCGGTGGGGACATGGCCCCGCCGCTGGAAGGCGTGGGCTGTCGAGCACAGCTGTTTCCGGGCGTGGGAGAACTGCGCGTAAGGCGCGAGGCCGTGGATTTCTCGCATTGCGGCCTGCTACGCGCTGACCTCGTGCGTCCCGAGCTCTTCCTCGACGCGGACTTCGAAGTGTTGCTGGAGGGGCGCTGGATATGTCCAGCGCACGTCCTCGCAGCACCGCAGGCGTTCTCCTGCGGCCAGCGTGCCTTCGCCTCCCTCGTGAGCGACGACGGCAGCCTGCCCGTGGAGCGCGCGGCACCTCCGGAGCCGCAACTCGCCGCCGCGCTCCTGCCCCTGTACCGAGGCCCGGTGCGCGTTCTCCGGCTGCGCAACAGCGTGCTCGACGACATGGCCGTGAGGGAGCAGATCTCGCTGCAGCTGGCCTTCCACAGCCTCAACTACGGGCAGAGAAAAGTGAGCGCGTTGCACGCGCCCGAGGAGGGTCTGGACCGAGGCGCCGTGATGCTTCGTGCGCTGGAGAAGCCCCCTACGTCTTTCCGCGAAGCCGTGTTGTCGTGCTCCTGGCGCCCAGAACCCAAGCAGATGGCTGCGATGCTCTGGTCCTCTCTTCCCAGCCTGCGACGCGAAGAACGGGCTGCGCTGCGCTCGTGGCTACCGCACCCTGACCGCTGGTCGCGCGCCTTGACGCTCCCACTGCCGATTCGCGCAGCTCAGGCGCTGAGGCGCTTCCTTCGATGCCCTCCTTTGCCGTTCGAGTCGGACGCTTCCTCCTCGCAGCTGCTGGCTGCGTGCCATCTCTCGCTTCTCCTCAGGGTCAAGATCTCCGGGTCCAAAGTCACCTACACGGAACTGACCGCCGCAGAGGCCGCCGCAGAGGCCGCCGCCGGGGCCGCCGCAGGGACCGCCGCCGGGGCCGCCGCAGGGGCCGCCGGGGCCGCCGCAGAGACCGCCGCCGGGGCCGCCGCCGGGGCCGCTACAGAAGAAGCCACGGTTTCTCGCACTCTGCGACGCTGGGAGATCTTGTGCCAGGGTCTTCGTCCGCGGCCTCTCTGTTGTCCCGCAGCCGAACGTCTCGTCGAGCTCCACGCAGCCTACCCTGACAGGCGCCCACAGGCAGAGGTTATTAACGGACTGGAGCACCTAGCGCAGCACTGGGTGAATTTGCTGCTCCCAGCGGTGGAGGCTCGGCACGTCTACCCCTACGACGACGAGGCGGCGCGCAAGTGCCTGCAGGCGCTGCTGGCCTTCGAAAAGCGCGTCATCGAAGGCCACCTCGTCGACGGTGAAAGGTGTGCAGCCAAGGCGCGAGCGGAGCTCACCTTGCTGCTAAAGGACGCCAGCAGAGCCATTTCACTTGCCACGATACGCGGCTTGCCGGACAAGCTGGAGGCGCTGCATCAAGCCCTGAGCCGAGAAGTGCCCGACGCCACACGCGAGATGAGAGCTATCCTCGACGCAGTGCCTAGACTCTACCGGTGCAGGTCGCCCTCCGTGCGTTGCAGCCGACTCGTAGCTGCTCGGAACGCCGCCTACAGCAAGGAGAACGCTGCGGAAACCGGCATGGCTCCAGTAGCCGGGCTGCCAGGACTTCGGCCTACTCTGTCCTGCGCTTTGCACGAGGAGGGAGCACTCTCGCCTGCTCTCATGGGCTCCGGATACAGCGCCAACTACGATTTCGTGCTCCAGCAACAGTCCCACTTCGCCAACAAAGACGGCAAGACGCCGCTGTCGAACCTGGCGGCCATCCGCAGCACCAACAGCTCCACGTGCAGCACCTTGCGCTTGGACCGAGGTCGCGTCTACGGGGCACCCGTGGACGAGCGTCTTTGCCTGCGCGAGATGCCAGACGGCGGACTCTGCGGAGAGCGCTGTCGCCGCGACTTCCTGGGCCTCTCATGTCGGCACTGCGGCTTCTTGCGCGAATCTCCTAAGCGCAAGCTCATCCTAGCAGACGCCCCGGAACTGGCTCTGGACCCGCGCTGTCGAGCCCGAATGCCTGAACCATCTGGTCTCCATCTGTTGCGAGGCTCAGCGCTCTTCACTCTAGCACAAGCGAGCGTGTGCTCTGCAGACGGCGATGTGCTGACAAGACTGCCGCCCAACGTTCAGCCAGCTGATTTGGCCGGCTTGGAGTTCATCTTCCCCGAATGCCTCCGCGCTGACCCCGGAGACGCAGGGCCCTGGCTTTTGGGCCCCGGCCAGTATCTGCTCGTACGAGTCGTCAGCCTGCCAGAAGCGCCGGCGCCTAGGCAAGTGCGCGTCTACGATGAAGAAGACGACTTGAAGCAGGCCTTGGAATCCCTGCCAGTCCAAGCGGAGCTGCCAGAAGCTGAAGAAGATGGTGGAGAAGAAGCCAACGTAGCGGGCGTGGAAGAGAGTTTAGTCTGCTGTCTCGTCGAAAAACCAGTTCAGGCGCTCGGAAATCCGACGATGCGCCTGCAGAACCTGCGAAGAGACCTCTCGGAGGAGCTAGCGCAGTTGCGGGCTGCAGAAGCCGAGGCGCGACAGACGGAGCCCACTCGCCGAGCCGACCTGCCCCAAGAGCCGTTGAGCCTCGAAAAGTCAGAGCCGTTGGCGTTCTCTTTCGACCTAAGGTTCGATTGGGGGGCTCCTGAAGCAGTAGTTTTGCAGGAGTACGGCAGCTCCAGGAGAGAGAGTTGCCGTCGTTGCAGCCGCCCGAGTCGCCTACGGGCTTTAAGGCGAGGAGACGCCGTGCTGTTGACGACGCTCTGTCACACTTGCGTCCAACCCGAAGAGAGATCTTCTGACGCTTCCTGGATCACGATACGGGCAGACGACCCTCGCTTCGGAATGGAACTATACCGCTACTTGGCTGAACTGCGTTCGTGGGGCTTCGCAGTGCGGCTCGCTCCTGGACGACGTTTGAGATTCGACGGCTCTCTGGAGGAGTGCATGTCGCTAGCCTCGGCCTGGCGGGTGAAGCGTCAGGGCGAAGAGAAGTCGCTGCCAGCGACTGTGCTCCAGCGGCATTATCCAGATGAACTTACACACCAACTCACGACGCAGGACGGTCGCGTGGGAACGGTGAAACGTTCTCACGCCCAAGCCTTTCGCGTCGGAGACTTTCAGCGCTTAAGGCGCGCGCCTCGTCCCGAAATCGTGGACGGTTTCAGGGACGTGATAGCCATCTGACGCACGGAGCTACGCGAGGTAGAATCAAAAAACAACTTGTTCGTGTCTGCAGTGTGGTAAGGTGTCCGAAGATCCTCCATTTTTTCCATTTTCCAACGGCCGCCCCTAAGGCACTCCCTCCCAGGCTGCTGATTGATGCAGCGGAAAAGTGCCTAAGTTCTGCTGCATCATCCAGCAGCCACCCCTAAAGCACTCCCTCCGAGGCTGCTGATTGATGCAGCGGAAAAGTGCTTAAGTTCTGCTGCATCATCCAGCAGCCACCCCTAAAGCACTCCCTCCGAGACTGCTGATTGATGCAGCGGAAAAGTGCCTAAGTTCTGCTGCATCATCCAGCAGCCACCCCTAAAGCACTCCCTCCGAGGCTGCTGATTGATGCAGCGGAAAATTGCTTAAGTTCTGCTGCATCATCCAGCAGCCACCCCTAAAGCACTCCCCTCCGAGGCTGCTGCTTGATGCAGCGGAAAAGTGCTTGAATTCTGCTGCATCATCCAGCAACCTACTAAGTACTGGTCGCATCATTCACTATGCGACATAGGTGCGTGTCCTTCGGGCATTTCCAAGTCGCCAACAACGTTCTAGGTATAAGGCACTGCCATGCTACCCGCTTTCCAAAATCCGGTTGACAGTAGTAACCATCTAAAGGTCTTCCTTGATCGCTGGCGCATCCGAAACTGTGAAGGTCCTGCGCGCAAGGTTCCACCCCCGTGCAGCGCCCGCCTTCACACCTCCAGGGGTCATCGCATTCTCGAACATAGGTCTTTCCACCGTACCACGTCGATCCACAAGCCTCTCCGTATTTGGCATTGCCATCCTGGTTCCTGCACATGCCATCGATTTGTACAGCACCCCCTCTCGAGGGATCACACGCAAAACGTGTACCTCCCATGGTGTCGCACGGTGTCTGCCCGTCACCTCCGCACAGACGTAGCAATGTGTTCCGAGCGTACTGGAGGTCGTCGGAAGAAACTGACGGGAAGTCGAAAAAGCATGGGGGAGTTTCGCAGTGATCAATGAACGACAGCGCTCCCCACACGTTCTTAGCTTCCTCGTCACTCAGTCCAGCGAGGTCGTAGGTGCAATCGACCAACGGTTTAAGTGCGGGGTCTTGAACGTCTCCGTCTGTACACACTTTAGGAGGGTCTTGATGCTTGAAAGCGTCGATGCGGCTCACGGACACATCCTCGGTCACTCCTAGCGGCGGACATGACGCCGCTGGATTATCGAGCGTGTCGGCGGGAGCGCACACTAAAAATCCACTGCTATCGGACGAGGCTCCTGGATTCGTTCTTCGTCCACTTGAGATCGCACAGACGGCCTCGTATGTTTCTCCGCTGGACTCACTCGGCTTACCGCCGCACCATTTTATTTCAGTCGGTAGACACTGTACACCCCAGCTAGGAATCGGATGGCAATTGCAGTCGTTGTAATTCGTCTCGGAAGACGGATCGTCCGAGCATCGGAGTTTTTGTCGCGTCGATTGATGTTTGACGGTAATAGTGCTAGATGTCGACATTTTTAATCCGTAACGAAAGAACGGAAACTATTGTCTGTCAAGACGGCGAAGATACGCACCACGATCGCAATGCGGTCTCTGGGTGACGCTCTTTCTCTACCTCCCATTCTTCAGCCTCTTCTACGTCCTCCATCTCCATGTCTCCCTCGCTGTCGCTGAGGATCTCTTTTCTCCACAGCGTCCTGAAGCAGTCGACCTCTGAACATATCGGACAGACTTCTAAGCGATCGACGAAACGTAAAAGATTGCCGGTCAGAGATCTGTGTATTAATTCTCCTTGCTCGTCGCGGCCCCACGTGCCGAAGAGCATGTTGCACTCACCGCACACGCCATGATGACACTCAAAATACCAGGCCGGCGCTACCGTTCTGCAAAAAACGTAGTTTGGACAACGCACCTTCCTGCATCCAAACTTACACGCATTATTGGGCATGTCGTCGTCGTCGTTGGGGTTCAAACAGAAACCGTCCCCAGTGCACTCCGGACGTGTATAGGTGGTCTCGTTCATGCTTTTTTTAGAAGAAGTCCATCGTTCATTTGAATCTCATGTACGCACGCAGGGAGATTTTTTTCTCGAGTTGTACATGTAGTAGCTTCTTCCCCTTCCACTCCTTTCCGACGTCATGGCTGCGCTCTCTTTGCTGCGCGAGCTGCTGGAGGTGCGCGCCGACGACGGTAACGTGCATCGAAAGGCCTTCACGGTCGTGGCGCGCTGCCTCGTGGAGTGCTGCTTCTGTCAGCTGGACAAGAGCGAAGGGGATCTCGCTGACGAAGCGTGGTTCAGTCGACTCGTACCGCAAGCCGGAGGGTCTTCAGTGCGCTACCGGCAGCGCATCGTGGCCTACCAGAACTGGAAGCGCCCTTGGACTTCTAGTCACTCGCGCGCACTGGCTGCGCAGAGCATCGCAGACCACGGCGCACGCGCGCCTAATATCGTGGTGGTCATTGTGAATGCGGCGATTACCAAGACGGCCATGAACCTCGGCGCCGAACCTCGCCGCTGCCGCGTGGTGCCCTTCAATGCACAGGCCGTACTGGAGGGCTACGCGGCCAGGCCGGAATTCCTTCCCAGGCGCGTAGCACTCGCGGACGTTCAGAGGGAGCTGGGATCGGACGCCGCTAGCTGCCCCTTTCTGCTGGCTACGGACCCGACTGCGCGCCTGCTGCTTCTCGACGCCACGTTGGGCGACCTCGTGGCAGTGGGCCCTCGCAGCTTCCGCGTTTTCGTGCAGGAGTTGCTGCCCGACATTTACGACTCGGAGCCCTGAGATGCCCAGACATTCGAAGCGTATCGAACGCAGTGTCGTAAAAAAAAAGATGTTATTGCAATTTTAGTTTTCGGACGGTTCGTGTGGTTTTACTCCCACACACACACACACACGCACACAGGCAAGTGGACCTCACAAGCTGAGCGGTCTTCTCTGCGGCTGTTATGGCTCAATCAGCTTCACCTTATGACTAAACCTGCTGTATGTACGAAAAAAACACACGACTCTCGAAGGCTCTTATCGTTCGATAAAATGCGTCGATGGGAATTCACCGCTTTCTTGCTTCTCGTCGCTTGCCTGGTATTCCTGGTGACGGGCTTCCTCTGCATTCGGCGGGAAACGCCGAGGCGTCGCGTCGCAGTGTGTTTCTTGACTGTCTTCCCTTGTCCTCCCTTGCTGGAGTTCGCCGATAGTCTCGATCCATATTACGATGTCTTCATAAGCGCGGACGACGAAGACAGGGTATGCGAGGATCCGCGCGTATTAAGCATCCCAGGCAGCGAGGCTGAGAACGCAGGCTACTGGGGAAGCCTCCTGTGGCATCCTCACAGAGCCTGCAGCCGCGACAAGGCCCTCTACTACTTCTGTCAGGTAAGGATGGACTATGAGCACGTGTGGATGATAGAAGAAGACGTCTTCGTGCCGTGCGTTGCGACTCTGTTGGATTTGGATGCTTCGCATCCGAACGCGGACCTCATGAGTGCCGACCATACCCAAAAGCCAGAAGGTTCCTGGGATGACTGGCACTGGCCGCTAGTGGCTCGCCAAGCCCAGGTCGGAGAGCCCTTTGCAAGCAGCATGATTTGCGCGGCGCGTCTCTCGCGAGATCTCTTGCATGCCGTGGCGGTTTACGCTCGACGTCATGGACAACTCTTTCTGGACGAAGCGCTTTTCAACACGCTCGCAATGCAGGCTCAGTTGAAGGTTGTCACGCCCCCCGAGCTATCCACCGTCGTGTACGAACGAGAGTGGCGGCTAGAAGACCTCAAGGCAACTCATCTGTATCACCCTGTGAAGGACTGCTACCTGCAAGCTTCGTGGAGGTCGAGCCTCTCTTCGACGCTTCCAAAGAGGCCGTCACCTTCTTCGTTCGAGGAGCTGCGTCTTGAAGATTTGACGCAAAGCAGAAGGTAGGTGCTACGCGAGTAGGAACAGCGCAAACAGCAGGAGAAACGCAAGAACTCCCCCGCCGATAAGGAGAAGTCGGTGTTGTTGGAAAAACGAAGAAGCCCCACTCGGAGATGGAGTCGGGGACGGGGACGGGCTCGGAGACGGGCTCGGAGACGGGATGGTGCACTTATTGTCGCTCGTACACACAAGACCTTGCTGGCACCCAGGTGTCACCTGTGGGTTATCGGTTGGGCAGCACACAGCTCCTTCTGTTCCACAGCCCTCGCACTTGCAGCCTTTGCCGCATTGGCTCGTCATGGACGATTTTATAAGTTCGGCAGAATTAGGAGGACCGTCAAATACAATAATATTCAATGTGCGAAATCGGGGTCACGCAGGGCAAGTCTCGATGAGTATCCTGTAGGTCCTGTCTCGGTGCTGGTCGATCAGGGGGCACTTGGCGCCCACGTTCCCCGCCATGTCGGCCTTGCTGAAGGGGCAGTCTTTGCTGTCTCCGACGCAATACTGGTTCGTTCCGTCGCACTCGTAGCTGATGGCCGTCTTGAGGGGGCCTTGTCGTCCGGGCAAGGGAACTCGGTCTTGGCTGTGATCCGTCATGGGCGCCAGCGGGACGCTCCCCAGGAGAGAGCCCACGAAGTGGTTCGTCACCCCCTGCTGACACGCTTCGTCTACCGACAGCTGGTACAGACCCGCGTCTCCCTCTCCAGGGTACGTGGTCTCGCGCAGGTCCTTGTCCGCCAGGAACAGAGCCGTCTTGTTCCTCGTGTTGCCATGCCCGCTCTGTGTGTTGAAGGTCGCGAGGCGGACCTCGATGTCCTTTCTGCTGGAGCACCAGGAGTGGGTTTGGTTGGCGGGGGGCACGGTGGAGTGGAGGTCCAGCTCCTGCAGCCGCTGAGCCCCCAAGGCCTTGCACGCGTCCCCGTCCAGCGTCCCCGCCGTCTCCCGCGTCATGCAAGATCGGTTGTCGTCAGGGGAGAGGCAGTACGCGTGTGAGAGGCTCTGGGGGTTGAGCTTGTCCTTGACGCGCACCTGATGTTGCGGAGGGCAGCCGCCGGCGACGTCGAAGGCGCACGCCTGCGAGTTCGCCGCTTCGTCGTAGCAAACTCGACGCCACTCGCCATCTGCGCCCTTCTCCTGGAACTGGGCGCTGATGGGGAAGCTGTAGCCGCGCTGGTTGTCGAAGTTCAAAGATGTGCCGAACTCGGAGAGCTGCGGCTCGTGCGGGTCGCCGCCCTGGATCTCGATGCCCTGGCAGAAGCTGTAGTCGTAGCAGGGCAGCTGCGTGCCCAGATTGTCTCGCTCGTCCCAGCTCAGGCTCAGGGCGGCGGACGCCAGGTTGAGGCGCGTCTGAAGGTCGTCGAAGTGGAAGGTGTACTCCTGACCGCGCTCGAGCGGAGCGCAGAGGTTGTTGTGATCCGCCAGGTTCTCGCAGGAGGTTTGCGCCTTCTTCATATTTGAGATGTCGTTTCGGACGACGATCCTGTCCGCACAGTTGTTGCGCACCACCACGCTCGTGACCGGCATGTGAGAGTTTACGAGTGGCTCTACTATTAGACGCACTTTCTCATCCCCCATGGCGATCTCCCGCTGCACCAAGCTTCGCACTACCAAAGTGCTCAAGAAGCCGAAGAGAGGCGAGGACGGCTTTGGCACGAAGACCTCGGCGCACCTGGATTACCGCAACGGCCTGCTGGCGCGCCTGGCCAAGGCCGTCGGCGGGCGCGTGCTGGTGCTCGAGAGCCCGGCCATGGGCAGCCTGCGTCGCTTGCTCGCCGAGGGCGTCGAGGCGAGCCGCGTGCACGTCATCAACAAGAGCGCGGCCAGGCGCTTCCGCCAGAAGGCGCGCGCTCTCGGCGCCACGCCGCACGTCTGCATGTTCCACGAGCTCCCGGAGCGTCTGCCAGAGGGCGCCGACGTGGTCTACTACGACGGCACGCGCGGCAACCCGGCCAACGCCTACCAGGACCTCCGCCCGCTGCTGGAGCTCGGCCCCGCGCGGCCGAAGGCGCTCATGGTGACCATCGCCAAGCGCGCGAGCACCTTCGTGCCCCAGACCACGCGCGTCTGCTCGCTGCTGCGCTGGCTGGCCAGCCTGGGATACCAGCCTGTGGGCGGGTGGAAGCGAGCCGAGGAAGCCGTGTCCTCCGGCAAGGTCTACTGCTTGGCCGTGCATCGCCTCGGACGAGACGGCCCCGGAGCCGGGCTGCTCCAGACCCCACCGGACTTCAGGCTTCGCGCCGGGGGCTCCAAGCGCCGTCTGGGGCTGGAGGAGCTCAGGGACAGGCTGCAGCGTCTCGCCGCCGAGCCTCGCCCGCCTCGCATGAGCAGCCACGACTTCCCCGTGGTAGGGCGCGCCGAGGCCCTGCGGGACGCCGTGGAGCACTCCGCCCCCGACGCCCGACGCCTCGCCAGCCTTCGGCCCCACGGCCCCAGCTGGTTCTGGGAGAACTTCGACGCCTGGCGCCAGAAGGCGGCAGGATCTCAGAGCCGGATCCGCAACCTGCCTCCGACGAAGAAGCGCGCCATCTTCCTGGCGCACTTCGAGGCGCTGGCAGCCGCCCTGCCCCGGGCTTTCGAAGATGCCAGGAGGGCTCTGCTTCTCCTGCGGCACTGCTCTGCGGAGCAGGCGCGACAGCTGCGGTGCTGGGCCGAGAGCACGCTGAAGCCGGGCACTATCGTCGGGGAGTACGACGCGCTCCAGGTCGACTTCGCACTGGCGCCGCTGCTCTCCGCCGGCAGCTACGAGGAGCTGCTCGCAGGGGTCGAGGCAGTGCAGAACGCTCTCAAGCCGGGGGGCACGCTGCTAGTGACGCTCCGGGCTCCGCACGACGCGACCGGCCTACTCTGGGCGCTGAGGCTAGAAGCTCACCTCTGCGCGCAAGGTTGCCGCCCTCTGCCTGGCTTCGACCCCCGCATGCTGGCGGACGTCTCGGAACTGGCCACCGTGAGCGTACGTCGCCCGTAGATCAGACGGATTCGCAGATCCTTGCGACGAAAAAAAAACGAAATACCGCATTTGCTAAACGCGAATGTACCAGAGCAGACGTCGAAGGCCAGTCTAGCTAATACGACCGTCTATGCATGAAATTTCAAGGATCGACAGCTCTCAAACGATTTTTTTTTACTAGCGCCTTTTGTGTAGCCTCCTCCCCGACTTGATCGAGCCATGGACCTTGCAAGTAGCCCTGTCTTCTTCGACGATGGTCGCATCAAGGGCTCGGCGTTAGTCGTCTTCTTGACGAAGGGGAAGGTGCCCATGACCAACGCGGACATCAGGGGTAACAATGGTCACAGAGATTGGGACTCGAAATTTCCAGAGCTGGAGAAGACCATCGCCCCAGAACAGGTGGAGGGCGTGGTCAGGAAGCTCCAGCACGGCTACAGGGGCGACGCAACCGCTCATGCAGCAGTGGTGAAGCTCTTCGAGAGGATGCAGATGCCGGCCGAACAGCTCTTGACTTACTATGAGCATTGCAGGTCCATGCAACGAGACCTGGGCGTGCTGGCGGAGGAGGATTTGGATTATCAAGATCTCTTCTGCGACAAGCGGCGGGAAAAGATCTTCTCGAAAGAGTTCGGGTTCCCGTGCACCTTTGCTTCGGTCGCCGACGTGCTTCGCCTGCACCCCGCTCTGATGGAAGCCAGTTGGAACGCTACTCATGCTCCGAGGGACGCCGACAGGTTATGGCGGGATGCAGCAGGAGATGTGGAGCGTTTCGCGGAGATGCTGCGGAACGACTCTTCCTTGACGGACGAAGAGAGGACGCGGCTCACGCCCCGTGCGTTGGTGCAGGATAAGCGCCTGTACGTCAACTACACGGCCAACTTCCTCCTAATCGGTCGCTGCCGTGGCCCCCTGGCGCGGAACCTCCGCATCAAGGGCGCCGCGTTGAAGGCCCTGGCTGAGGTCGGTGTCAGCAGCGCCGTGAGGGCGGTGCTCTCTCGCGCTCTCCGGGAAGATGCCTCCGGGCTCCGCGGCCAGTTGGACCCTGCGGTGCCTGCATCAGCTTCGAGCGCCGCTGCGCTCGTAGAGGTAGTCGCCTCTGTGAACGTGGAAGTACCCCGTAAGAGGAAGCTCTCTGCGTCGGCACCGACCGCAAGTCCAGCAGCGCTCATCGAGCCTTGCATCTCATGGGAAAGCCTCAGTGTTCCGAAGGCTGAGGTCAAGGCGGTGCAAAAGCAGTTTGAGATGATCCTCCGCGCAGCGAAGATCCCGGCTGCGACGTCTCAGATCAAGGAATGGCAGCGAAAGCCTCCGGTGCGCTTTCAAGAGCTAGCTGCACTGGCCGTGCGTACCCATCGTTCGATCCTTTCACAGGTCGCCGATTCCACAAGCAGTTCTACAGCAGGGTTACCGACTGCAAACGCAACGCAGTCAGTCGAGAGACATGCTGCCAACGTGCAGCTACTGGATGGAACGCAGCCCGCCGAACATCTCTCGGAAAACGCCTCGAGAGATTCAGAGGCAGAAGAAGAAGAAGACCCAGACCTGCTGACAATCGGTCAGATTATGAGGGCAGCTGGTGTCTGGAAGCCAGTCAAGGACGCCTACAGGAACGACCTTGCTTTTTTGCATGCACAGTCTCAAGTGCAATGCCACCAGAGGATCCTTCGCGAAGAGAAGGCCTCAGGAGGTTCGTGGACAAGCTGTGCTAGTTCACTCCTATCAGAAGAGCATTGATTCGGACATTGCTCGGGAAGCGCTTCGTGCGACGAAGTATACCTACGAACGACGCGTTCGTGATTTCTTGGTAGAGACTTTCATTCTGGGACGGGCTCCAAACGAAGGCCTCGCCCAGGGATTAGCCAGAGCGATTGCTGACCGACTGGGTACTGATGCACGTTTCTAGACTCTGTCGCTTCGTGAGTTAAAACGAGTCGTTGCGCTCGCAGCGCTGTGAGAGTCATCGCGAAGATTCCGCAATCCTAGATGAGCCTACCGTGTTTTTTCAGGGCTCATCAGTTTTGATGAGCTCTGAAACCATATGCTAACTGGTTTTTACTAGCTCCTTTTGTGTAGTAGCCTCCCGACTTGATCGAGCCATGGACCTTGCAAGCAGTCCCGTCTTCTTCGACGATGGTCGCCTCAAGGGCTCGGCGTTGGTCGTCTTCTTGACGAAAGGGAAGGTCCCCATGACCAAAGCGGACATTACAGGGAATAATGGACAGAGAGATTGGGACTCGAAATTTCCAGAGTTGGAAAAGACCGTCGCCCCAGAACAGGTGGAGGGCGTGGTCAGGAAGCTTCAGCATGGTTACAGGGGCGATGCTGCCGATCAGGCGGCAGTGGTGAAGCTCTTCGAAAAGATGCAGATACCGGCCGAACAACTTGTGACTTACTACGAACATTGCAGGTCCATGCAACGAGACCTGGGCATGCTGGCGGAGGAGGACGTGGATTACCAGGATCTCTTCTGCGACAAGCGCCGGGCAAAGATCTTCTCGGAAGAGTTCGGGTTCCCGTGCACTTTCGCTGCGGTCGCCGACGTACTTCGCTTGCACCCCGCTCTGATGGAAGCCACTTGGAACGCTGCTAATGCCCAAAGAGACGCCGACAGGTTATGGCGGGATGCAGCAGGAGATGTGAAGCGTTTTACGGAGATGCTGCAAGCCGACTCTTCCTTGACGGACGACGAGAGGAAACGGCTCGCTCCCCGTGCGTTGGTGCAGGATAAGCGCCTGTACGTTAACTACACGGCCAACTTCCTCCTGATCGGTCGCTGCCGTGGCCCCCTGGCGCGGAACCTCCGCATCAAGGGCGCCGCGTTGAAGGCCCTGGCTGAGGTCGGCGTCAGCAGCGCCGTGAGGGCGGTGCTCTCGCGTGCTCTGCGGGGAGACGCCTCAGGGCTCCGCGGCCAGTTGGACCCTGCAGCTGATGCAGGCAGCTCGGCGCCCTTGCAAACGCCGTCGCACGCTCTGCAGGCGTTAGGAAGTGAGATGCGTCGAGAGACCGTCGAAAGTCTGCAGCAGTGGTTCCGCGAAACCGGCTTCGAGGAAGCGCTCTCCGCTGCTGTCGCCTCGCCGGCGTTGCGGGACGCGCTGCAGTCGGCGCTCGCGGCGCGCGACGAGGGCATCGTGCGCACGCTCGGGCGGCAGAACGAGCAGCTGTCCCTCAAGGTCCTCTTCGCGATGCAGCAGTCGGTGAGGTCCCTCGTGAGCGACATGAAAGCGTCGGTCTCTCAGGCGGTCTGCTTCAGCCTCTCGCAGAAGTTCAAGGACGTGCGCGACGAGATCCGCGACCTCGTGACGCGTCCGGCGGGGCCCTTCATCGACGCGCTGCGCAAGGCGGTGAAGCTCCCGGCTGTGAAGCGCAGCATCGACGACGAGAAGTTCCCGGAGGAGCAGCGCGCGACGCCGGACGAAGAGCGCTTCGCCGAGTCGCTGTCCGCTCTGCTGACGGAGGAGCTGGAGAGGCTCGCCTCGCAGAGCGCCGTCGCGTTGGCGGGCAAGCCGCCTTCCCTGACGTACGGCGCCTGGAAGCGCTGCCGCAACCTCGTCGGGAGTCGCACGCTCGCCCTGCGCAAGCTGGACGGGAGAGTTTCGAAGCCGCTGCTCTGGAGCACCTCCTCTGGCCCCGGATCCCGCTTCAACGGAGGCGGCCAGCATTACGTGTACCTCAAGGAGTGCAGATCCAGCGTGTCGGGCAACGCCAAGGAGTACCTGCGCAAGGTCCTCAAGCAGAAGCTCAAGCCGACCCGCGCATCGCCGACCGTGGAGGAGCACATCCGACGACTCATCGCGTCCACGACGCCCGAGTTCTGGCCCGTCTCGAGCAGCAGCGTCGACGCCTTCCAGCACGACGTGGCCGAGGAGAAGCTTGGGGTGCAGATGGAAGAGTGACGCTTTGCGACCGGACAGCTTAGAGCGCTTCGCCGCCTCCCCCCGTGCCCGTTTCCCGCATCTTTTCGCTCGAAGAAATAAAAAGAGTCGACGCGGTCGCACGCGAAACGCTACCGGCAGCTTGGTCGAGGAAGCTCGCCATCTCGAGTATACCTAAATGTCTAAAAAAGTGGGCGTAATTTGCGCGATCGTCGTTGTCGCACTCGCCGTTCTCTTCGTCATCAACTTGAGAGGATCTGAGCCGTTTCAGTCCCTGCTCTTCGAGAGCTACTTCCTATTCTCTCTGCAAGGATTGCGAAACGAGACGGTCCCGAGAATTATTTACGTGGCCTGGTTGAGCGATACTGAGATGTCCTCTAATAGGAAGGACAGTCTTGCGAAGCTGCGGTCGAGCGCTGAAGTTCCGGTACGACTACTTCTTAAGGAAAATTGGAAAGACGTTGAAGTGCCCTCGCACCCTTTTCACCCTTCCTATCATCATTTAAGTGATACGATGAAATCTGATTACCTCCGCGCCTACTTGATGCATTTTCACGGCGGGGCCTATGCCGACTTGAAGCCCTTCGAGAGAAGGTCGTGGCGGGGGGCATTCGACGATTTGGAAAGGTCTACTGCGTACGGAAACGGTGTGCCAGAAAGAGCAGGCTGGGCTGTGGTACCACCCGACTTCGGGATCGCTAAGACACTGAAAATTAAACTAGACGCGCAACGCCTCTTGATCACCAACTGCGCTTTCATATTCAGAGCTCAGACTCCGTTTACATTCGCTTGGTTGTCGGCTCAAGAGAGACGATTAGACGCGCACGCCGCGGTCTTGCAGAGCACGCCTCGCAGAGGTCCAAGAGATTCGCACCCCTTGCGGTGGGAGGAGCTGCAAGGTGAGATATTCCACCCGTTAGTGCACGAAGCTCAACTGATCTCAGCTGGGCGCGCGTTTTTGCGAACAGTGCCGAAATTCAGCACTTCAAATTATCTCTGACGCCAGGTGCAGTCGTCGGCGCCGTCAGAGGTCCCTGAGTTCCCTGCGCAAGTCGCGCACGTCCAGCACGCACAGCCAGCTCTCGCGGTCCCAGACGCTGACGAAACACTGAATCTGCCGGCCTCCGGCGGCCGAGCACGCGCCCAGGCAGTACTCGATGCCGCGGTGCTTGAACCAAAAGGGCTTCGAGGCCTTGAGAGGTTTGAGAGTGAGCTTGTCCAGCACGACCCAGCAGTGCAGGTAGACCCTGGGCGCCGACGGCGCCACGAGGTGCGTCAGCGTCCAGAGGCCGTCCTCCAGCTCCACGGGCGGGGCGGAGCCGCGGAGGTGCCGGAACCACCTGGGCGTGGCGTGCGTGGCGGCCACGTGCAGGCGGTCTCCCTTGGGCGGCACCATGCCGACCACCAGCGGGTGCCACGAGTAGATGACGCGCCGGTCGGCGAGGGGCAGCCAGTTCTTTTCGCAGGCCGTCTCCTCCGCGGGCGGTCGCAGGACCCTGCACTCTTCGGCGTCTCCCCAGACCATGCGGTTGACGTCGCAGTACGAGTACTCCACGGTGGTGGCGGTCCAGTGCGCGCCGGAGAGGCGAACGTCCTCCAGGCCGAGGATGCGCGCGTCGAGCCGCCGCGCGGGCAGGATCGGCGCGAACTCGCTCCAGCCGGTCCACTGCAGCGCCTCCGCGTCCCAGCTGCATCGGAAGTTGCGGGTGCGCACGTACTGGCCGTCGCGGAGCGTGTAGGCGCCGGTGGCTTCGATGTGGTAGTCCACGGTGCGCACCACGAGGTCGCCGCCTTGCGCGACGGCGACGCTGCTGCTGACGAAGCCCTCGGGTGCGGGAAAGTCCAGCTTGCCCCAGAGCAGCGCGGGCGCCGCCTGCGCGTAGACGGCCGCGTTGAGCAGCGTGCGGGCCTCGTGCGCCTGGGGGCCCTCGTAGCGCAGGCAGAGGTCCGCGCCTGACTCGGGGCACACGTGGAAGGCGAGCACGCACTTCTCGAAGGCGCGGCGGTGGCCGTTGGTCTCCGTCTCGTAGAAGAGGTAGGACCTGGTGGGCGCCGGCACCGCCTCGGCCCGCAGGATGTAGTGCCAGGCCTTGAAGAACTGCTGGTCCTTGCCGAAAAAGTCCGCGAGCAGCATGAGCGGCTCGGCTCGGTGGGCGTTGGCCGCGTGGGCCTTGAGCGCCCAGTACTCGCCCTCGACGGCGTCGCCGAGCTGCAGGTGGCAGGCGGCGATGCGGTACGTGGAGTACCAGGCCTCCTCGTCCTCCTCCGGGCTGCTCTGGCCGCGGCGGCGCTGGTACCAGACGAGAGCATCTCCGTACCGCTGCATGTAGAAGTAGGTCTGCGCGAGGTAGAAGGCGTAGCGCTTGTTGTCGGGGTCGCCCTCGAGGCCCTGCTTCAGCAGTCGCTCGTCCCGCTCGAACTTGTCCGCCTTGCAGCCGCCGTCGCCGACGTCGTCGAAGTCGGCGACCTCAGGGAGCACGTTGGCGACGCTGGAGCCCGGCTCCTGGCACTCCCAGTACTCGTGCGTGACCCCCACGCTGCGCCAGGGCTTGGAGAGGCGCAGCAGCCGCAGGTTGACGTAGGCCATGCCGACGTTGGTCTGCTGCACGAGGTAGCCGTCCGCCGGGGAGGCTCGGACGATGTTCCTGAGCGGGTGCCTGGAGCGCCAGATCATGTCCGGGTCCTGCGCGAAGGCCCAGGAGAGGGTTAGATCCCAGGCGAGGGAGCGCGCGAAGGCCGCGGCTCCCTCGAAGGACCTCGAGCGGTTGTGGCCGAAGTCCTTCCATTCGTGGCGCTCCACGCGCAGAGGCTTGCCGAGTTCGGCGCAGCACTCCTCGGCCAGCCGCACCGTGTCGTCGTCGGATCCCGTGTCGGCCAGGTAGACGGCGTCGACCTCGGGCCCGACCGTCCTGAGGCACCTCTGGATGATCTTGGCCTCGTTCCTGACCATCAGGAGCAGCAGGATGCGCGCTTCGGTCATGAGTCTTTATGGTGCGCCCGGAGACGGGCGGGGCCGAGCCGTGCGCGCGCTCATCCGACTCGCATCACGTTAAGGCTCAGGTCCACCGCCAAGTTGATCGTGCCGGAGACGGCCGTGGCGTTGGTGAAGAACATGGGATAGATGGTGATGGTGGCGTCGGTGTAATAGACGAAGGGGTGCTGCACTTTGGGGAAGGTTAATCCGTTGCCGAAGCTGAGGTTGGACTGCCCGATGTAGCACTGTCTGATCCAGGTGCCGGAGACGTTGGCGAAGCCGACGCAGAAGTTCTGGAAGCTGCACGTGAAGGCGAGCGTGGCGCTGCCCTGGCCGACGCCGATGAGGGGCATCACCATGTAGGTCCCCGGAGGCAACGACACTCCCGAGGTGCCGATGGCGTAGTTGCCCTGCGTGTAGGGGTTGATGGTGGTTTGGACGGCGCTGCCCACCACGCCTCCCACGGAGTAGATCGACCCGGGCCAGCCCGCCCTGGGGTTGGTGTACTGGTACGCTGGGCTGGTTGCCGCGCTGCTGCCGAGCAGGAGCCCGATCGCGTTGAGCTGATCCACGTACATGTAAGCGCTGCCGTTCGAGTAGGCGCCGACGGCGAGGTTGGCGTATGCGCCGCTCGGGTTCCCCAGCTGCAGCACGGTGGCTCCCGACAGCGAAACGGTGTTGCCGATGCGAGCGAAAGTGTTGACGTTCAGAGAGTTGCTCGTGATGCCCTGCGGCACTAACAGATTGTTGGAAATCGTCAGTAGGTTGCTGGCGCCGACCTGCAGGTTGACGTACGCGGAGCCGGTGGGGTTGCCCAGCTGCATGATTGTGGGCCCGCCCGAAGCCGTGGTGGAGCCCCCGACGCGCAAGAAGGTGGTGAAGTCGCCTTGCGGGACGCTGAAGTTCTGAGTCACGGTGAGGTTGCCGTTGACTGTCTCGGAGCCGTTCACCACCAAGCCGCTGCTCCCGATAGTCGCACCCAAGGCGCTGAAGGCCCCGGACACCGACAGGCCCTGAGCGACCGAGGCTGCCCCGGAAATGGACAGTCCTCCGCCCACCGCCGAGTTTCCCGACGCGATGAGGCTAGTGGCGTTGACGGTGCCTGCGACGGACAGACCGCCCGAGCCGATGCTGGCGGAGGTGGCGCTCAGGGCGTTGAAGGTGGCCGCGCCGACGTGCACGCTTGGGCCCGCGAAGGTCGCGGTGCCCGAGACGGTGAGGGGTCCGCTCACGCTGACGGAGGTGGCGCTCAGAGCGTTGAAGGTGGCCGCGCCGACGTGCACGCTTGGGCCCGCGAAGGTCGCGGTGCCCGATACGGTGAGGGGTCCGCTCACGCTGACGGAGGTGGCGCTCAGGGCGTTGAAGCTGGCCGCGCCCGCGTACACGCTGGGGCCCGCGAAGGTCGCGGTGCCCGAGACGGTGAGGGCCCCGCTCACGCTGACCGAGGTGGCGCTCAGGGCGTTGAAGCTGGCCGCGCCCACGTACACGCTGGGGCCCGAAAAGGTCGCGGTGCCCGAGACGGCGAGGGGTCCACTCACGCTGACCGAGGTGGCGCTCAGGGCGTTGAAGCTGGCCGCGCCCACGTGCACGCTGGGGCCCGCGAAGGTAGCGGTGCCTGACACCAGGAGGCCACCTGCTACGAAGACGTTACCCGAAGCAGTGAGGGAGGTGGTCGCCGCGCCGCCGTTCAACGACGCCAAGCCAGCGGAGGCGATCGTCGCCACGCTCGCCGCTCCGGCCGTGAGCGAGCCGAGGGAGCTGGATCCAGACACGGACAGAGCGCCTAGGCCCGCGGTTCCCACGACGTTGAGACCGCCCGTCCCGAAGACAGCCGACGTGGCGCTGAGCGCCCCAGCGACCGCCAAGCCGGCTCCCACCGACGCTCCCCCCGCTACGATAACGGAAGCCACGGTAGCGACTCCGGAGACGGAGAGGCCGCCCGAGCCGACGCTGACGGAGGTGGCACTCACTGCACCGAAGGAGGCCGTGCCGACGTGCACGCTCGGTCCGGCGAAGGTGGCCGTGCCGGAGACCAGCAGGCTTCCGGCGACGGCGACGTTCCCCGAGGCCGTCAGAGAAGTAGTGGCGGCGCCGCCGTTAAGAGACGCCGGTCCTGACGAGGCCAAGCTCGCGACGCTGGTCGCGGCCGCAGTGAGGGAGCCGACGGCGGCGGCTCCGGAAACGGACAGGGCGGCCACGCCCGCGGTGCCCACGACGTTGAGGCCGCCCGAGCCGAAGGAGGCGGAGGTGGCGCTGAGGGCTCCCGCCACGGCCAGGCCCGCGCCCACCGAGGCGGCTCCGACGAAGACGGCCGTTGCGGCGTTGACGCTCCCCGAGACCGAGAGGCCTCCGGATCCGACGCGGGCGGAGGTGGCGCTGAGGGCGCCGAAGGAGGCCGGTCCGAGGTACGCGCTGGGCCCCGAGAAGGTGGCGGTGCCGGAGACGAGCAAGCCGCCGGCCACCGAGACGCTCCCGGAGGCCGTAAGAGAAGCGGTCGTCACCCCGCCGCTCAAAGTCGCCAGCTGCGACGCGGAGAGGGTCTCCGCGCTCACCGGTCCCGCTGTGAGAGACGCGATCGAGGAGTCCCCGGACACGGACAGAGCTCTCAGGGAGGTGAGGCCCGCGACGTCGAGGCCGTCACTGACAGCCAAGAGGTTGGCGTCGACGAGAGTCGCCGTCAACGAAGAGAGAGTCAGGCTCGACACGGAAAGGCCGCCGGTCCCCACCGAAAGCTGGTCGGTGCTGACCGAGCCGAAGGAGGCCGCGCCTGAGACCGACAGCGTCGTGGCGGACGCGCCGCCGTTCAAGATCGCGAGGCCCGAGGCGACGAGCGAGACGCCGACCTGGTCGCTACCGAGGGTCACGACGTCCGCGTCGATGCGAGTCGCCGTCAAGGACTGCAGCGTCAGGCTCGAGAGGGAGAGGCTGCCCACCGAGATCTGCTCGGCGCTCAGCGCGCCGAAGGAGGCCGGGCCCACGTGCTTGCTCGGTCCGGCGAAGACGGCGCTGCCCGACACGAGCAGGTCCCCGGACACCTCGGCGCTGGCGCCGACCTTGACGCCTCCGAGCAGGAAGCTCGTGCCGCTCACCGTCAGGTCACCCGCCGTCACCGACTCCAGGATGCTCTTGCCGGCGACGGCCAAAGGACCGTAGAAGAGGCTCGCCCCCGAGACGCTCAGGCCCCCGACGTCGACCTCCACCTGCGGGGCGGAGAGCTTGCCGCCCACCTGCGCGGCGCCCAGCACCTTGAGGTCGGCGGCCGAGACGCCGCCGGCGAAGTCGGCGGTGCCGCTGCTGATCAGCCCTCCCTGGAGCGAGGAGAGGCCCTGCACGGTCAAGGGCCCCGACACGGAGAGGCTCTCGACGTCCGTGATCACGACGGAGCCGCCGCTGCCGGAGATGACCACCGATCCGGTGAAGTTGGCGGTTCCCGAGACCTCCAAGGTGCCGGCGAAGGCGCCCTTGGCGGCGGCGATGCCTCCCTCCACGAGCAGCAGGGGAGCGACGGCTTCGAGCGGGGCCACGATCCCCGCGTCCCGGAGAGCTCGGGAGTAGCCTGCGTTGAAGGGGTCCTCTGCCTTGGCCGTCGGCGGCGGGGCGGCGGAGATCGTGAGGCCGCCGTAGGCGACGACGGGGCCCTCGAGCGTGGAGGTGCCGATGACGGTGAGCTCCTCGAAGGTGGCGGATCCACCGGTGGGGCTGACCGGACCGATGCCCGTCACGGAGCCCTTGAAGACGGCCGGCCCCTCGACCACGAGCGCTCCGACGGCCGCGTTGGAGGCGCTGAAGTTCTGAGCGTACGCGCAGGTGGCGTCGATGGCCTGGGTCCTCACGGCGCAGAAGCACTGCGCGCTCCTATTGGCGCAGCTGACGCAGGGCCCGATGTAGTTAGGGTCGTATGATGTAGAAGATGCTCTCATTCCGTTTTATCAATCGAGACATTTTTTTTCTGTTCTTTTGGCGGGACTGAAGGGCCAGGCGTCAAGGCAGGGCGGGTCCGATCTGCTGGAAGAGGAAGCTGATGATTTCCCCGTCGCCAGAGACCGTGAGGCTGAAGGTCGCCCCGAAGTAGGGGTTGTAGGACACCTTAGTGTCGGCGCGGACGAGCGCCTGCGTGACCATGCCCTCGATGAGGGAGTCCGCCGCGAGGTCCGCCGGTCGCGCGGGCGTGAACCAGGAGACGACGAGGCCGCTGTCGAGCGCGATGTAGTTGGAGATGTCCACGAAGATGTCCGAGGTCTGTTGGCAGAGGAAGCTGGCGGAGCAGGTCCCGCAGGCGCGCTGCGTGCCGGCGTCGTAGAGCGTCGCGCGCCCGAAGGCGTAGAGCGAGGAGACGGTGACGGAGGGCGTCCCCGGCCAGGGCTGCGTGGGGATGGTGCAGAAGGACTCCGCGAAGTCCTTCACGCGCAGAAACACGGTGAAGCGCGGAGGAGCCGGAGTCCGGCAGGGGGGCAGCGAGCACATTTCTCTTTTATCCCTTGCGGGATCACAGCACATTTCTAAAGACGTTCCACCTTGATGGCTTACGAGGGACTCGTAGCATTCGTGTGATTTTTAACAACGGCAGCTCTCACTCGTAGTTTAGCGTAGCTTCTTTCAGGCAGTAGAGTTGCGAGTGTGCCATGTCTCGAAAGCGCTCCGAAGAGGAGTTGCGGGCCCTGTCCAGCGACGCGGTCACAGGCTGGGTCCAGACGCCACTGGTGAGGGAAGTCGCCGGCGTTGAGACCCTGAACGCACCGTACCTGGCTGCCTTCTTGAAGCACCACGAGCTTCCTGCTTCGAAGGCGGCCATGGTTGGCCAAAATGGCATCAGGCTGTGGAATATGACTAAGATGTTTCTAGAGGCAGACAAATACGAGGGATCGAAAATCTACCCGCGAGGGATCGAAGCATTAGCCAAGGCCTTCAATCACGGCTTCGACGCCCCTATAGACGCACAGGAAGAACTGATCTCCTTCATGAAATCACGGTCAGGAGAAGCCTACCAAGCCTCTGCCGCGCAACTGGAGCGGCACTATCAGCTCTGTCGAAGCTTTCGATGCCCACGATCAGAGATGAGCGACCCTCCGAGCTACCTCGATCTCTTCAAGAACGACGAGGTACCAAAGCTGTGGAGCCACGAGGACGGCATCGAGCGAGTCTTGGTCAGCGCCAACGGTATCCTTCGCAGCTGGCCAACTCTGATGCGCGCTGGATGGAACGCCGCCAATGCTGCAAGGGGCGCTGCATCCCACTGGGCTGCCTGTCAAGCTGATGTCGACGAACTGCACGCAGACTTGGCTCGCGAAGGCCATATGTTTCAAAACATGATCTCGGTATCTACACATACCTAAGTAGAATTAATTGAGGTAGTCATTGCTCATCATCGGTGATGTACGATGACTACCCATGAAATCCCTAAAATTATTCCCCCTGTGATGTATAGTCATCCCTGTGAGGCCAGATCTCTGACGACGAACGCCGCAGGCTGCTTTGCTTCTCCAAGGAGAAGGATGGTATTCTCTACCTGAACTTCACTGCCTGCGTGCTCTTCGTGAACAAGCTGCCTGGGATCTTGGCCGCCAGGATGCAGCTGCGCGCCAGCTACTTCGACGCCTTCACCGACATCGGCTCGGCGCACGCGAAGTCCTTCCTGCTGGCCAAACTCGCACGCGCCTCAGCCGAGCCGGTGGCGGCGCAGCTGCGCTCCGAGGTGGACGGCCCTTCAGAGGCGTCACGACATCAGAGCTCCGATGCGGCGCTGAGATTTTGGCTGGAGTCTCGTTTGAAGGCGCTGGAGGGTATGGTGGCAAACATTGCAGCCAGCTCAGCTGCATCGGCGCACGGTGTCTTGGAGATCACTCGCTCGAACCACAGTGAGGCTGAGCGGCATTTGCTGAGCATCGGCACCAAGGTGACCGACGGCAACCTGAATCTCATCTCTATCGAGGGCGGTCCTCTCCACTTGAGCGTCTTCTTGAGCGAGAGAGGAGTGAAGGAAGATATCATTCGCCGCCTGAGCCCCACCTTCTCTGCGGAAGTGAAGCGCCGCAAAGTCGCTCAGTACACCGGAGAGGGGCCATTTTGGATCGCACTGAGCCAGGGTTCGTGGCGACCGTTCTACACCGAAGCGGACAGGGACTTGATCAGCGAGGTATTTGAGGATCCCTTGACCGCGCAGAACATCGCGGCGCTCCTGGCCAGCTCCCAGCCCGCTCGGGCTCTTCCTCCAGCGAACAATGGTCGGTTGCGGCGTCGCACAGGGCCCTACAGCCGAGCCTTGCGATGCACGTCAGGGCCGGTGACTCGCCTTGACTCTTTCTTCTCATCTCGTAGAGCAGGAGACTCCTAGGGACCCAGGTAAGGCGATATTCTGTGCCATCGTGGCCGATGCACCGATGATCATAGAGCTCATCCTTGCAGCGCCTTGCAGCGCATCCGAGCGCCGCTTCGGGACCTCGGTTGTGCAGGAGAGGTCTCGCTGCTTCGCCCTCTCGCCCACGTGCTCGTCTCCGATGGCGCCCCTCGCAAAGCCCGCCGCCGTCGAGCTTCACGACGGTAAATGAGGACCCTGGACGTCGTCGCCGTGCTGCGCCTCGAAGGCATGCGAGGGCCGGAGCGCGTCGTGGACGGCCGCCGGGGCGAGGCCTTCCCGGGCGTGGTGCTGGGTCCCAGCCTCGAGCACTCGGACCGGCACCCGCTGACCGCGGCCGCCTCTTCTCCGCTGGAAGCCGAGTGGAGAATCTGGCGGAGCGTCGTGGAGTCGCTGAAGGTCGCCGTGGAGGGCGCGGACCGCAACTCTCCCGTCTTTTTTTCGGGCTAGGCGAGTGGGACGGCCGTCGTGGTCGAGGCGATCCCGCGGGAGAGGAAGCTCACGCTGCGCGCGCCGGCCTCCGAGCAGGACGCGAGCTTGCAGTGGCCGGCGCAGGGCGCTTGGAGCGACGCACAGTGCGCCTCGGCGAGGCAGTTCACCCAGCTGCTTCTGTCGAGCGAGGCGTGCGGTCGCGTGCAAGCGCAAGTGAGGGGCGCGCCCGAGTCCCTGAAGGCGAGCCTCGTGCTGGCGCTCCGCGATCCCGAGAGCCACCACGACGACTGGGGGCAGCTGCAGGTCGACCTCGCGAGGATGAGCTTCACGGCGTCCACCGCGCGCTCTCCACTTTGGCGCTCCTGGTCCGCCCGAGTCTGCCGCTCACGGACCTGGACGAGGTGGAGCGCGCCGCCGAGCGCACCTTCGGCCTCCGGCCGCCCTGCGACGCGGTGGCGCTGCAGGAGGTGGTCGGTCTGGCGCAGCAGGGGGGCTTCACCGCGAAGATCCTGCGCCACTTCGCCGAGCAGGGGCGCCACATGCACAAGTGGCAGCGACAGCGCGTCTCCATGACCCCCCGGGGGATCGAGAGTTGCGTCTGCGCCGAGGAAGGAGATCCGGAGGAGGTGCGGCGCCGCGCGGTGTGCGCCAGCGCTTCCGCGGACGCGTCCGAGCGCCGCTTCGAGCCTCCGGTCGTGCGGGAGCGGCCTCGCTGCTAGGTCACGACGCGCCGCAGTGCGTCAAGGCCTCCAGGAAGGCGTCGGCGACGTTCCGGTCGACCTTCGCCGGCTCGCCGAAGAGCTCGAGGAAGCTGCGGTCGAGGCAGTCCAGGAGGCGCTCGCGGCTCACGTCCGGCGCGCGCGTCGCTTCGGCCACTTCCCAGAGCTCTTCGACAGAGGAGCAGCCCAGGATCAGCGCGAAGGCCAGCTCGGCTTCGGGCTCGTACTCGTCGGAGGGCACGCCGAAGCCGCGCAGCCCCATGGCGTCGTCCCAGTAGAGCGCCTGAGACAGCAGCTCCACGCCGGGGCGCGTCCAGTGCTGCAGGGCTCTAGGCTTGCCGATCGCCTTGAAGAGGTCGCTCAACCTCGAGGCGGTCGTCATGGGGGAGGTGTGAAAAAGAGGTTGAGGTCGATATAAGGAGTAAAACCTATCTTGAAAGCGAGATTCTCGTTCGAATACTCAGTGCTGATTGTACACTGTATCGTCGGCCAATCTTCGACGGTCGATGTCTTCACGAGGACTTCCACGAATGTATTGAATCTGCCCTTCTTTTTCGATATGTCGAGTCTTCCGTCGTCACCCTTTTGTCTCTCTGCTGTCATGGAGTAGACCAGATCTCCACGCGCGTTGACGTAACGGAAAGTAATCTCTTGTTGAGCTTCTTCTTCGATACGAGAGATCCTGCTTCTCTTCAGCATCCAAAGAACATTCGCCCAGAACGTATTTTCCCCTCGTCGGTTGATTTCGTCTCGATTCGTGCAGCCGGAGTCGAAAGAGAGGATGTGAGAAAGGAGGTTTGGGTCCAAGTCCTTTATCGCCTTCACCATCCTAACTCTGGATAAAAACACCTTTGCGGGGGTTTGTAGTAACCTGTGTTTAATGTTCACGTATACTTCCCCGTTCATTTCGATGCCCAGGTGACATCGATTCCACGTGTAAGGCTGCTCCAAGACTGTTTTTTTGGTAAGTTCTAAGGTCGGATCCTTAAACAGCAGGCTTTTTGCCTTTACCTCAAGCAATCGATTTTCCTGTCCAGCCTGGTTTCTCTTTTTCCTCAGGTGCCTTCCTAGGGCGAATCCACCGACAACTCCCGCAGCCAAGGCCACGGCGAAGTGCTTCGGGGTATTCTTTTGCGGAGTCGCGCTGAACGCGTGCGCGAGTGGATTCGGCGGATGCTCAGCACTTCCCGACATCGCGCTTTTCGTATTCATTTGATTAAAAAAATGCAGGGCCACGGCCAAAACTCCGGAGACAGCCTCGCTCGACAAAGGAAGGCCGTCAAGGACTGCGTGGAACGCTGGAGGCGCGACCCGGACCGCGCCGCTCAGCTCGCTCACTGTCGGCGCGTGCGGGCGTTGAGCGGGAACTCCCTGGAGCTCGCGCGGCTCTGCCCGAATCCCGAAGGGGTCGACCCGCGCTTCTCGGGAGCGCAGTACGGAGACGAGATGCTCAAGGAGTGCCGCTCCCTGGAGTCGGCTGCCGCCGGCCCCACCGTCGAGCGGCACTTCGTGGGAGAATGCTACGGCCTCAGGCGCTCCGAGTGCGCGAGACAGAGCGCGGCCTGCCAGTGGACGGAGCCTTCCGGTCCGTGCACCGAGCGCTCGGCGGCCGGACCGTCGGCGACGCTGCCCCCTTCGACCCCCGCTCCGGAGTCCTATTTCGTCGGCGACTGCGAAGACCTGAGAGATCGGAGGGACTGTAAGCAGAACGACTGCGTCTGGCAAGAGCCGTCTGGGCCCTGCCGCGTGCGCTCCGATCCGGCTCTCGAAGGCTTCTGTCAGCGCCTAGGCTGCCAGAAAAACGAAACCGTCCGAGACTGTCGAGCTCGGAGGCCCCGCCGCGCTCTGACCGCCAACGACGAAGCGCTGCTGAAAACCCTCCGGGACGCTCGGTGTCCGAAGTCGGCCGTGTCGCGCTCGACGTTGAAGCGCGGCGTGCACGCCGTGACGGCCGCCGCCCTCGGCCTGCACCGCTCCCTGACTAGCTCCCTGACTAGCTCCCCGCTCCTCGGAAGCCTCTCGACGCGGCCCTCCAACGCGACGGCCGTGGCGGAGGCTGGCTTCCAGCAACGCTCCCTCGCGCAGGCGCTCCGGCAAGGCGTCTTCGCGGGATGGCCTGCGGCGAAGTGAGGCGGTGCGTGGCCTCGGTCGCATGGTAAAAATGGAGCGGGATCGTCGTCGAAGCCCTCCGTTGGTGCGCCTGCTGTGCGCCGCTGCAGCGGCTGGGGCGCTCCTGGTCTCCGGGATCGTGTGCGCCCGATCCTCCTCCGCGCCGTGGGTCGACGCGGAGACGGCCTCTCCTGCCGAGGCGGAGTGGCCGCTGAAACCCGTCCGCCGAGGGGCGCCCGCGGACCCGGCGACCCTCGAGGACCTCTACGAGCGCTCCTGGCTTCGAGCCAGCCGGTCGGGGAACAACCCGTGCTGTCTGGGGAGCGCCGTGGGCCTCGCGAGCAGCACGCTGCGAAAGAAGAAGAAGCGCTCGACGCCCCTCGACAGACGATCAGAGCTTCTGTGCGGAGACGCCCCGGTCCACTGTCAAGGCCTTGAGCGATTAATGAATAAAGATGCATAACCGGTCGCACGGGCCTGCTCGAACGTCTCCGAGACTGCACCCGGTAGGCCTGGCGCTAGCCGGGACGGCGGCCGGCGCAGTTGGCCTGGCTCTGATGCGCCGGCGCAGGGCGGACGCCGCGGCACTTTGCGCGAATGGTCTCAATTTCGGTTTGAAAATTTTAGGAGGAATAAATATTGATACAGTGTACGACGGAAAAGGGGATCTGTGCGATTTCTTTGAGTCAATAATAACCCATTTATATTCCAATGAGATGCAGCAAAACCCGTCAGTCGAATTCTTGAGCGTGAGTTTTCCTGCGATCGGTATATCCAGAAGCACCTCGCAGGGTGCAATGAAGTGCGACTCCAAGGCCTTAGCCGCCAGTATATGCAAGATATTGCAAGACGGGTCGCGATTATTTCTTGAGATGCGGTCTACGACAGAAGAAACCGAGGTGACATTCAAGTCCCCTGTGCTAATATGGGACATGCGCCACGAGCAAGCTCCACGGAGTCAGAACGAGCAAGCTCCACGGGGTCAGAACAAGCAAGCCGAGCTATAGGTACCGTTGACGATCAGAGCTTCTGGGCAGAGACGCCTCGTCCCCTGTCACGGCCTCGAGCGAGTAACAGAGATGCATAACCGCTCGCACGGGCCTGTTCGACCGAGACTGCACCCGGTAGGCCTGGCGCTAGCCGGGATGGCGGCCGGCGCAGGACGCGCTCCGAGGATACCGACGAGGCTCACAGAGAGGCGGACGACGCGGTAGTGCAGACTAGCGAGGCACGCAAAGAGCAACTCAGACAGGCGTCCGACGCGGCACTTTACGCGCGCAAGAGAATGTACGAGCACGCAGCGCGGGTCATCAAATTCCGTTTGAGTATACCAGAATTAAACTTTGAAAAAGAGAACGACGGAAAGGGGGAGCTGTGCGCCTTCTTTGCGTCAATGATGACCGATCTAAGAGAAAAGATTCGAGGCTTTAAGATCAGGAAGTCCAACAGCATGGGTTCGAAAGTGTCAATCCCTGAAGACTTTAGCGTGCATTTACCTGAGATCGGTGTAATATCCAGCGCCTCGCAGAATGCAATAGAGTGCGACTCCAACGCCTCAGCCTCCAGTATACGCAAGATATTGGAAAAACGGTCGCGAGCGGGATTTCTAGAGGTTGGTTCAGCCCTGACGGAATCAAAATGATTTATAGTTTCCCTGTGAATATAACAACGTGACAGGAGAATTCGAGTTTGAAAAAAACGAACAGCACGTACATGTCGCCGTGCGACGAGGTCGTCACCGTTCCAGGTCTTACCGGACGCCAGAGACATCGCTCACATAATGTACGTCAGGCCGATACGCAATGCCAGGCACGTCTCTTGTCGTTCCGGACTAATCGGACATCACGCGCCGCCGAGCAGCCCCACGGAGTCAGGACAGGCAAGCCGAGCTATATGTACCGTTGACGAAGTCGTCTTGGTTGTCCGGCTTCCAGGTCGGTCCGATGCAAACGAGTTCTGTGGCATCTGGATCGAGAGCGACAAGTCCCTTCTTCCCCTTGCTGCAGTCTGGTGCAGTCGTCGCCTGCTTCGTCGAATACCATGCCTGGCTGGCCGGTGAGGAGCAGTCTCCAGTGTAGTGCTCGTACGCCCATAACTCAAATTGCTGCTTGTTATCGTCGTAGATACGGAAGTAGCGGGTCGGCCACGAGTCTTTTACTAAGCAAGCCTTTTCTATGTTGTGAGTTATGATAGAACTTTCGATACTGCTTTTACTTGTGGCATCATTCCATGCGGCATTATCTACGCACGAGATGCTTCCGTCAATTTTTTGCAGCAGAGCAAGGTTCCCGGTGCTGCAGAACGTGGATTTCGAGGCGCTGTCCCGATACCACGCCTTGCTCGCGTCCGACGAGCAGTCTCCAGTGTAGTTCGTTCGTGCCCAGTCCAGTATCAGTTTATTGGTGTCCGCGTCGTAGCCAAGGGCAAAGGTAGGCGGCCACGCATATGGCAACGGGTTCTCCAAGCACGCTCTCGCTGTCTTTTGCGAGAAGTTCGATTCTAGACCTGGTAAATCCCACGAATACAGGCACCCTTGTTGTCGTTTTTCATCGTTAGTTAGGTATCGCATCTGACCTTCGCGGCAGGGCGTCCCGTCGTACCAGGTCTTGCTGTGCTCGGAGGAGCAGTCTCCGGTGAAGCGGGTATTAGCCCACGCATCGATAGTGCTTTTATCGCGCGGCTCGTAGAAGTCCACAGGCCACGCCCCCGGCGGGAAGCGATTCTTGGGGTAGAAGCAGAAATCTCCTTTCGCGTCCATGACTTCCTTAGAGGTGTCGGGTGGGTAGCACGTATTATCTGAGAGACTGACGAAGCGGGGCAGGTCTGGATCTTCCGGACAGCTCGCGCTGCTGAACATCTTCAAGTCTGCGGGACAGAAGCCTCTGTAGTTTCGATACCACTCGCACCTCTGGTCCAGGGGTGTGGGGACGAGGCAGGAATCGCTACCGCCTCCGCTAAAAACCCGCATTACGTAGACCACCGCTCCTAGGGCCAGCACCGCCACGATCGCCAGGAGCAGGTACACGCTCGGCATGCTTTGATTTACTGGGTTTGAGCGTCGACTTGGTCTTCTCCAGGCTTGCGAAACGCAATCTGGGTCCCGTTCTCCAACGCCACCTGGGCCCCCGTGTCGGCCCTGAAGCGCCGCACCGCCTCGTAGACGCCCCAGCTGGGGCAGTAGTCGTCGAAGAGCAGCACGCCCCCGGGGCGAAGCAGGGACCAGGCCAGCGCCGCGTCGGCGTAGGCTCCCTGCTCGCTGTGATCTCCGTCGACGTACGCGAAGTCCAGCTCTCCCTCCGAGCGCAGCTTCTCGGCGAAGTCCGACAGCGTTCCGCGGAGCGCCACGATGCGCTCCTCGCCGGCGGTGTTGTGAGTGAAGCGAGCGTACTGTCCGGCGAAGGCGCCGTCGAGCGGGTGGGTTTGGCCGGCCACGTAGACGTCGTCCCAGGGGTCGACGCAGTAGAGCAAGGAGCCCTGAACTCCGCAGAGGTGGCTCACGATCTTGAGGCTCCCTCGGCCCTCGAAGGACCCCACCTCCAGGCAGCGCATGGGGCCCTGCGGGGGCGCCGGCCAGAGGGCGAGCAAGGATTCGGCGAGGACGGTGCTCCAGTCGTGCGTGAACATTTCTGTACGCTCGGCAAACTTTCTCGCGCCCGCCGAAAAAAACGAACGCGCCCGCCACTCCGCGGTCAGGAGCGCCTTCTGCCTTCCCGACGGTCACTGAAAACGCAATGGAGGTCGCAGACCGGTACCGTGCCTTCGTCGACGCCTGTTTCGAGAACGCGGAGCGCGGCGTGTCCAACGTCACCGAGGACGTCAAGGCGCTCGACGGCATGAGCGGCACGAAGACGCGCCACTTCTACAACAACCTCGTGGGGATGCCCGGCGCGCGCTACCTGGAGATCGGCACCTGGAAGGGCAGCTCCGTGTGCGCCGCCATGTGCGGCAACGAGGCGGACGTGCTGTGCATCGACAACTGGAGCCAGTTCAGCGGTCCGAAGGGAGAGTTCCTGCGAAACTTCGAAGCGCACCGCGGCAAAAACCGCGCCAGGTTCCTCGAGGCCGACTGCTTCTCGGTCGACGCCTCGGCGCTGCCCAAGTTCAACATCTACATGTACGACGGTGAGCACAGCGAGGAGAGCCACTACCTCGCCCTGGCGCACTTTCTGCCGTGCCTGGACGACGTCTTCGTGTACGTCGTGGACGACTGGAACACGGACCACATCCGCGAAGGCACGCGCCGCGCGATCCGGGACTTGGGCCTGCGAGTGACCTACGAACGGGAGGTGCGCCTCACGCAGGACAACACGCACACGCCCATTGAAGAGGCGCGGACCACCTGGTGGAACGGCATCTTCGTGGCGGTCCTGCAGCGCACTTAGCCGACTCTCAGCGCCTCCTGGTAGGGTAAACGCATGGCCTACGCGTCCTCCTTCGTCGACGAACCCTTCGAAGGCGCCTCCGTGGGGGAGGCGTCGGCGTGGACGCCTCCTTCGGCTCCGTGCGAGGAGCTCTGCAGGGCGGCTGCTACGTCGCGGTTGCTGGACTGCCTGAACCTGGGAGACGTCGACGCGCCCTCTTCCTCGGATTTTCAGAAGCTGACTCCCTGCACCCTGGCGCAGAAACCCTTCTATTCTGCGTGCGTCTCAGCGTGCGTCTCGACGGGGTTTTGAACGGACGCCTCTTCGTTTTTTTGAGGGAGACCCGATTTCTCTGGGCTCTCTATGACGCAAAGAATCCGCCGCTGCTTCCAAAATGTCGTCCCGGTGTGGCGAGGAGGCGCCGTTGCTCGCTTGGTCCTGCTTGCTCCGCGATGTGCCCATCGACGACACCTCGCGCGAGATAGCGAACGTCCGCGTAGCTCGCAGGGCCAGCGCTCTCCGAAAAAGGGTCGGTCGACTGCTCTTGGCTTACAGGATCAGCAAGGTGACGGTCACCGCGGGCGCTCTGCTGGTGCCGTCCATCACCGGCCTGGACGAGAGCAAGTCGCAGCCTCTGATCACGTTCTGGCTCATCTGGGGCCTGAGCCTCCTGACGGCCGGAGGCAACGCGCTCATCTCTCTCTTCGGCATAGATCGCAAGTACTTCCTCCTGAAGGACCGATCGGCTCGACTCGAAGAAGAAGCCTGGCTGTACGTGTCGTTGTCTGGCAAATATCACACGGGAGCTTCGCACCAAGAACAGTTCTCTCTCTTCATCGAACACTGCGAAACCTTGCTCTCGGTGGGGCACAAACCGAGACAGGACGCCCACTCCTCGACGCCGACGCCCGTCGGTCGTCCAGGACATCTCGCCGACGCCGACGAGATCTCGTCCAGAGTTCTCGTCGACTAGCTGCCACGACCAAGCGTTCAAGCTCGGTGGCTGGATGACGTAGCTGCAGCGGTCGGCTGCTATAGAACGTATTTTGTCTGCATGCTGTACCAAATGGGATCCATAATTTGCTGTACTCACATCGAGCCTTGCGTCCACGAAGATCGATGCGAAGAAGCCGAACCTGGAGCTCTTTATGCGAATGCGATCGCCTACATACCGCCGGCTATTCGAGAAATCAGTAGGAGAACACTTTTCCCTGGCGACTCTTAAATGGGGGGAATATTGTCAGCCTTAGCGTCGGCTTCGTCGACGGGCTCCAAGCCTTGTCCGAGACACGTCCAAACGCATTGTGACTGTTCTTGGTCTGACAGCTCCGGCAGCTCGGTTGTGTCGTACAGACCGTCTCCGCGACCTGAAAAAAACGAAGAATGCAAAGGTGAGAATTAGGGCCTAGTGATCTCGCCTTGGATTGTAGGGCGTAGCTTGGCGCATGGCGAGTCTGAGTCTCTGCTGCTGCCGCTGCAGGCTGAAGTCCAAGGGGATAGCCGGCGAGCCTGTGCAGGGCGACGAGTCGAAGCATGCAAGCAGTTCAGAACCAGCTCCCGAGCCGAGTCCGAGCGGGGGCGCCTCACCGTCTCACACGAAAAAGGCGTCTCGGAGTCTCGGTTGGTGTCCGTTGTCTGCGTTGATGTGATCTCTGGTCGCCCTCACGGCTGTTCAGCGCGCACCTGCGTACGTGGGAATCGGGACGAAAAAAAACAAACGACCGCGGATTCCGTCTCGATGCGCAGTTCTCGCAGGGCTGCGCGGGATCTCCCGTTCGGAGACGATTGTTTCGTATGACCGCAGCGTGACAGCAGTACCCAATAGATTCTTCTTCGGCGGCCATGGCAGTCGTGTGCGGCTTGTACGAGAAATTCAGAGCGTGCCTGAAGTCCTCCAGGTGCCACCAGACGTTGCTCGAGGACGACCCTCCCGCGCACGCCATCCTTCCACCTTGTGTAGCGACTGAAGCTGAAGCCTGTTCGCCTCGATGCACCCGGGCATTCACCAACCCTTTTGAGCCACTCAGCGCGAGCGAGGTAGGAGCTCCCCGGCTCGCCGTCGATCCGTGGCGACAGCCTGTTCAGTGCGTCGTCACGTGTTCAAGGCCGGGGTCGAGCACGGATGAGGCGTCCGCGGGCTCCGGCGAGCTCCGGCTCGAAGCGGAGCCGAAGCCAGCCGAAAGCACCGCGGGCTCCGGCGAGATCCGGCTCGAAGAGGAGCCGAAGCCAGCCGAAAGCACCGCCGACGATGCCGCGAGTGACTAAAAGACGACCTGGTATGTTCCGAAGCGACTCGGACGCGACTTTAGAACAGAGACTCGCGTACGCCATGCTGCTCTTGGAACTCGAGCAATGGCCGCCTGTAGAGCTTCCTAGTGAGACGACGCTCGCGGAAAAACTTGAAAGACTCCGAGAGGGCCCAAGAGATTGGGCAGCTGCGTTCACCGAGGAACTGCAGGCGAAGATTCGTCGGAACGACATCCGAGCGTTTTCGCTGAAAAGACTTCTCTTGACGAAACGTGGTACCACCTAGGACGCGCGCGTCAGGCGCTCTGCGCGACGCCTCCAGGAGAGCGTCGGAGACTCCAAAGGTAGATTCGGAAAAACTTGAAAGACTCCGAGAGGGCCCAAGAGATTGGGCAGCTGCGTTCACCGAGGAACTGCAGGCGAAGATTCGTCGGAACGACATCCGAGCGTTTTCGCTGAAAAGACTTCTCTTGACGAAACGTGGTACCACCTAGGACGCGCGCGTCAGGCGCTCTGCGCGACGCCTCCAGGAGAGCGTCGGAGACTCCAAAGGTAGATTGCGAGGGCCGCCGCTCCCGGCATCCCTGCGAGTAACCAGCGACGTAGTGGAGTCCTTGATTTGTCTCCGGCCGAGGCTCTCCGCGTCGGGGAAGCGGCGGTCGGAAGGCGCTCGACAATCACGTCCGTATCGATCGTTCCGATCACTGGTAAGTGGTCCGAGGCGTCTCCGGCAGAAGCCAAGGGAGCCAGTCGATTGAGCACTTGCCGGTTCGAGAGCACGTAGTCCGCCGGATGTGCGCGTGTGAAGTCGCGACGCACGCTGCAGCAACTCAGGGGAGGCTTGTTGCTGTAGGTCAGTCGCATCTCCTGCACGCGCTGGGGGGCTTGCGCGCAGAGAGCGAAGGGTCGCAGGGACCCGTCGATAAACTCGTTCCAATCTCCCATGGCGACCACGACGGCGTCGGAGGGTAGATCCGACAGCACCGAGTGCCAGTCTTCGACGTGCGGGGCTTGCGGCCTCACACCGGCGACGCCCTTTTGGATGCATTCGCGCGTCCCTTTTTGATGGTGATTGTTGTGGAAATGAACGAATAGAAACGTGCGATCGCCGCCGCCTTGGGCCAGTACCACTTGAAGAGGTCTTTTGGAGATGTGACCGACGCCCGACCACGCAATGTGCAGAGCGTCGCACAAGAAGAGCGCGAGATGCTCCCGTCCCTGGGTGTGCGACGAGACTTGCATGTCGCGCAGGACCCGGCTCTGCTGCTGGAGAACCTCGTGTCGCGAAGCTTCTTGCAGTCCGACTGCCAGCAGCGGGCCGCACTGCTCCTGGAGTGACGCTTCGCCCGCGCGGTCGATGTTGTCTGCTACCTGCCTCAGGCAAGCGTCTCTCTTGCATCGTTTGGCGAGTTCCGACGCCGTTTGATCTCTCGAGTTGTTTTTCATGCATCCCCAACAGACGTTGTAGGTCAACACGCACAGTTTCATTTACCCTGCGCGACGAGCGCCAGGACCTGCCGGACGTTGCGGATCAAAGAGAGAGTAGACGCTTGACGCTTCCGAGCCATGGCCTCCGCTCGGGATGACATCTGGCTGTGCGCCGACTGTTCCGGTTCCGTGAGCGGCTCCGAGCACTATTTCGAGCAGCTGCTGCGTATGCTGGAGAGAACTCCGCGCGCCAGCTCGTACTTCATGTGGGACGGCACGCTGAGGGAGAAGAGCTACGAGCAGATGCGCGCGTGGGCCGAGACGAAGAGGGGCTTCGGCGGCACGGCGCCTTCGGTCGTCGCGAAGATCGCCGCGGAGCGCTCCTTCCACGGGACGCTGCGCCTCATCACGGACGGTGAGGTCGACGGCAGCGAGGTCGACGCGTGCGACCAGCATCTGCACGGCGCGGCCCTTGCCGCGGGCGAGACGGGCCACGTCTTCGAGAAGGTGGAGGCGATGTTCGTGGAACTCTGGGCGCGACCGAACTTGTCGGCGATCCTGCCCTTCACTCGCTTCAGTCCCTTCGAGGTGCAGGAGATGCGCAGCGACGGGTCTCTTTCGGACATCGAGCGCGTCTCGGCCGAAGATCTCGAGCTCTTCGAAGCCTTCGTGCGGCAGCGGGGCGACGCGGACTACGGAGAGCAGGCGGGTCGCCTGAAGCAGGTCGCGCAGGCGCGCTTCCTGGGCACGAAGGGCTCCGCGCGAGTCAGGGACGCGGCCATCGCGGTCAAGAAGCGTCTGACGGAGGAGATGAGCGCGCTCCTTGGCGCTGACGTGGGGCGGCAGCTGGCCGCGCTGCTCGGTGAGGGGTCCCAAGACGAGGCCGTGACGGTGGCGAAGAAGATGGTGTCCGCTTTCCTGGCCGTCAAGAGCGACGCCAGCGTGGCGATCAAGACCCTGGACGAGATCGTGGGGCTCTGCGAAGGCATCGCCAGGAAGTGCTTCACCAAGGCGGAGGCCAATCGGGCCATCAGCACCTCCATGCAGAGAGCGGAGACGCTCGCCGAGCCGATCGACTGCCTCCCCGAGGTTCGGGAGGCTCCGGAGAGCGCCGAGGAAAAGGCTTGGTTCCAGTGCCCGGTGACGCTCGAGGAGGACGCCTCGAACCTCGTCCTCGCGCTGGCCTGGCCCGGGGGTCGGGCCGGAGAGAGCTTCGTCGACGGGCTGGAGGGGCACTTCAAGAAGCTGCTGGCCTCGAACCCTCTGTGGCTGTGGACGCGAGCGGACTGCGTGGAGCGCTTCGCGTCCGTGTGCGACGAGCTTCTCAGCGCTCAGGCTCTGCGCTCAGCGCGGGAGGCCGGTGCACCCGTCGTCGTTTCCCCGACGACGCGGAGGCCCCTGGCGTCTTTCTTTCCGGTCTCCGCCGTCTCCGAGGCGCACGTCAAGGCCAGGACCTGGGCGCTCGCGCAGGTCGTCTCCGGCGGCAAGCGCTGGGGAAACCCGGAGCTCTGGTTCGCGAACCTGGTCCTCGCGGTAGCGCGCGGGAAGGTGAGCGAGAAGCTGCGGCAGGCGCTGCCCGTGCTGCTCTCGACGCTCAAGGCGCAGCTCTCCTCCAGCGAGAGCTACGCGTCCTTGAGCGGGCTGCCCGAGCTGCCGATGACCAAGGTGCCGACGTCGGTGGCCTGCTGGCTGGTGGCGACGGGGCCCGTCTACGACTTCCCCGCGATGTCCCTGCAGCTCCTGCCGGTCAGGTCCGAGGTGCTCTGGCTCGCCAAAGACCTCATGGGCTACTCGCTGCCCCCCGACGCGGAAGTCGAGCTGGAGAGGCTCAGCATCGTGCAGGTCATGCGCGACTGGAAGCTGGAGAAGAGGCCCCGGGGCGCGAGCCCGAGCGTCTTCGACGGGCCTCGCCGCCTGGAGAACCTCCTGACGGCCCTCGTGCAGAACTGCTACTGCGTCCACGTCGAGGACGCCCTGGTGGCCAGGCTGCGCTCGCACGGGCCCGCGGTCGAGTTCGTCGAGTTCGTGGAGCTCGACGGACCCGCCTGCGAGGAACAGCGGCGGGCCGTCCTGGAACTGCTCCCCGAGGCCTTCCGGGAGCACGCGCTGCGATACGGCTGGCAGGACTTGGTGCACCTGGCCTCCTTCGCCGACGTCCGCAGGAAGCCTTCCGAGTGCGTGCCTCCGAGGCTGGCCGTCGCGGCGGCCAGAGCAGACTACGCGCCGGCGGTCGACTGGGAGTACGGGCTTGAGCGGTACGAGCGCCTCGTGGTGCCCCTCTGTCCGTCGACGTGCCGCCCTTACAGCCGCGTGCAGCTCGGAGGGGAGCAGAGGCCGTGGCGGGAGGCCGCGGTGGCGTACTACGGGAACGCCACGGACGTGCTCTCTTGCAACGAGCACTTCGGGAACTTCGTGAGGAGCCGAGGCTTCTATCCTTGCGAAGCAGAGCTGGCGCTCTACCTGCGGCAGAAGTGGATCTCTTCCGGCAGGAAGCGGACGCTCCCCTATCAGCTGAAGCAGTTCCTCGAGGAAACCTGGGCGAGCGCGGCGCCGCTGGCCTCGGAGCTGCACCCTGCCGAGTTCGCGGCGCGCTTCGCGGAGAGCTGCGCGCTCGAGACTCGTCGGCGCCTCGAGGAAACCGGTGAGGCCGAGTGAGGACGCGCGCAGACCGGACAGAACAGACCTTGTCTGAAGCCGATGTGAAAATAAGATGCTTCCTGTCGTCGCCAAGAGTAGGCATGCGTGCAGAGAGCGCGCGCCTCACGCGTGGCGCTTGATTAGGCTCGAGGAGATCCAGCAGCCCCGCTAAGGCAGCGCTGCTGCATCTTTGTTCTTGATCCGTGAAGCGGGCCAGAACAAGAACAAAGAAGAAGCAGCCTGATTAGAGGGATGGCTGGCTGGCTTCAAAACAGAACGGCCCGAGTCGTTCGCTCCGACCCCTAGGTGGCTCAGGTTTCTTCGCTCCCAAACAGGCGTCGTGGAAGGCGAAGGGAGACGCTCTGCGCCACTGCCGCCGTGCTGGCAGAGCCGGCTCCTCTGCGCGATTATAGCGTCGATAATACCGTGCTCGACTTCTCGCCAGACGGCGAGCCCCGGTGACGTGAGGCGCGAGCGGCGCCACGCGACGACCTCCAGGCTACTCCGATGCGACGTTGTTTTACCTCAAGTTTTTGTTCCAGGTCACTTTCTTTTTCAAGTAGATTGCGTGTGTAGCAAACAAACACAAAAGCCCCTCTTTCCATCCGTACTTCCTTGGAATGGCATCTGCCAAACCTTCTGCGAGAAAGCGCGGGCGCGCAGCAGCGGTGCCAGCTGCATCGGCTTCCGAGAGGCCCAAGCGCCAGCGAGGCGAGACGGAAGAGGAGGATGTAGACGAGAAAGAAGAAGAGAAGCCTTTGGACTTCTCGCAGTGGGCGTGGCAGGATGTAACCAAAGCGCCATTGCCCTCTTTTGGTTCGTCCTGCGTTTCGGCGATGCGCTGGCTGGGCGTTCAGTCCCTGGCGAGCCTTGCAGGGAAGAGCGGACAGGTCTTCGTGAATGATGCACTCTGCAAACGTGGGTTGACATTCGAGAAGGGCTTCGTGGAAGGGAGGTCACAAAAGACACACGTCGTGATGCCCCTCGACGCCCCTGGACTCGTGGTCGACCTCTTCTCCGAGAGCGCCCTTGCCAAGAAGGTCTTACAGACAGCCTCCTTCGCCCAGAGGCTCGAGGAGGCTGGCGCTGACCCAAACTTACTCCACGCGCGCATCTCTGAGGCGCTGGCAGAGCTGGAGGTCTTTACGCCGGAAGAGAAAGAGTCCTTGCTCACTCTCTGCAAGCTGCGTGGCAAAGAAGAAGGTAAGGCTTTTCCTCTACGGGGAGCCAGAGTCGATGGCGAGCTGGTGATTGCGATGATCGACTTCGTGATGGTGGTGAAGAAGTGTGGATACCAGACGGCCAAGACCATATGCCGCCGTCTTCTTCGCGAGTACTGGAACTTCGATGTGGAGGAAGGTTCAAGCCATGAGGGTTCATCGGTGACCCCTCATGGCTTTAACTCTGTTCGCTTCCGGACAGGCGACCTGGGAGGCCAGGAGACGCTTTGTGCCAGCGCCTCTGTCCTTGCCGAGGTCCTGATCATGATCCCTGGCTGTGAGCTCTCTACGGAGTTGCGCAGGGACATGGTACAGTCCTTCTATGGCGTGGGAGACAATCGGGTGACCTTCGCGAGCCTCTTATCTAATCCGCGCATCCGGGACCATTTGCGAGGCTGCACCGAGAACCCAGTGGTTGAGATCTTGGAGGACCGCGAACACAAGGAGCTGATGAGAAGCTTCCCGAGACTCCTGCAGACTCTTCAGCAGAAGCAGGAGGAGCTGCAGCTGGCTCTGGACAAGAAGAACGACGAGCTGCAACTGGCTCTGGAGACCGCGCTCGGCCGCCGTGAAGACCGGATCCTGACTTTCCTGGCGCAGAAGTGCGAGCAGCTCCCGCTCGGCGTCGTCTTCGCGATGCAGCGCAGCACGACCGTGGCGCTGCAACCGCTGCTGCAGAGTCTCCAGCCTCTGAACGACTTGCTGGTGTTAATGAGGGGTCTGTCGACGAGCGTCTCCATGAGCGTGCGAGGGGCGGTGAAGGACGTCATCGACGCGGCCGTGACGAGCGCGGACAGCAAGCTGGTCAAGGCCCTTCGTGCGGCCACCAAGGCCCCTGCGAAGCGCAGCAGCGCTGACGGCGCTAGATTCCCGGCCTCGCAGCGCGCCACGCCCAAGCAGAAGCTGGAAGCGCTGAGCCTGGCCAAGGTGGCCTACGAGGAGTTCCCTCGACGCGATCTGCATTACAACACCTGGAAGTGCGTGAGGTCCGAGTACGGAAAGAGGTGTAAGGCGGAGCGACTGCGGCGCCACGCCCTAGCTGTGGCCAGCCCCGACTTCGAGCCCCAGCCCTTGCTGTGGTGCACCGGTATCCTGGACGGCTGCAAGGAGAGGTATTTGTACCTTGAGCGCCACAGTTCTATGCTGCGGGAGGTCTGGCATCGCAAGCCTCCCTTCGGTCGAAGCCTTAACGACTGGGCCGTCGAGTTGCAGGCTACTGCGAAGACCGAGGTAGGCTACGTCGAAGTGGAATGGCCGGAGGACGCAGCAGAGCACGAAGTCTTCGAATGAAAAACGAAGGCGGCGAGCGGCAGCAGCTTGCCTGGGACGGCAGCCCCTAGTGTTCGAGTTGAAGACTCGTCGAATCGTGAGGCAAAGTGCAGCGCAAAAAAAAACAAACTCGCGTCCCCTATAAATTTGTCGGCTGAAGCAGATTGGACGTTCGTGATGATGCTACTCTCTCACCGCACAGTGACTTATGACGGCGCGTGCGTCCGCATCACAAGCCGTCTCAAAAAGACTAACTCGCGAGTCCTTTGCCTGTTGGGCAGGTCGGACGCACGTCATTCCATCCAAGATGTACGATGCGCTTGTGACTGGGGCAAAGCCATCCCAATGTTGTTGCAAAGCTTCAAGCCCACCTCATCCTTGGAAAGGGGGCAGGATATATCGTGCATCCTTTGAACAAGTCTTACGGTCCAATTACGTATGTCTGAACACGTTCCAACGGAAAGTTATCCGCTTCAAGTGTGCACTCGTCTCCCGTAGTACACGCACGCCCTTCGCCATGGCTTGGTTCTCCGAGACCTCCCTGCAGCTGTGCCGCAGCGCCTGGCAGCAGGCCGATGTCGAGCAGCGGTACAAGCTCTCCGTGGTCGACTGCTTCTGCAAGGCGATGTACCTCCGCGTCGCTCGCGAGATACTGGAGAACACGACCACGCGGGCCGAGAGGGAGGCCGCCGAGAAGCTCCACCTCCTCGGAGCCATGACCTGGGGCGCCGAGTTGACCACGCTCTTCATGCTGAACGAGGACTTCTGCCAGCGCGAGGACGGCTTCGAGTTCATGCTCTCGAGGTGCCACCGCAACGAGGACCAGGTGCTGGAGCTCCTGGCGGCGTGCTCCTCGAACAGCATCGGGGTCTCCACGGGCAATCGCGCGCTGCTCTGCGGGAGGGCCTCCACGTGGAACGACCTCGCGAGCGACGCGTGGACGATCTTGGCAGTCTCGTACTGCGCCAAAGTGATGGCGGCGGACCTCCGAGGTCTCGGAAGCCTGCGGCTTCTGCACGCGTCTCTGAAGCCCCCGGAGCCCTCTCGCCTGAGGTCGTGGCCGTGCAAGAAGTCCTTCGCGCAGCTCAAGGAGTTCTGGAAGGTCCTGGACGTCAAGGGCAGGAAGAGCATGGCCGAGCTCCGCGCCGAGATGTGCTGGTACGTGCAGGCCTGCGACGTGGCCATGGTGGCGCTGTCTCTGGTGCACCTGCAGCGCAACGGCGTCCACCTGCCGGTGACGGAAGCGCTGCTGAAGCAGTTCCGAGATAGCTCCAAGCTGCTCTCGCAGCTCGCGCGCGAGGAATGCCGGATCACGCTCTCGGAGGACTTCTGCGCGCGGCCGGAGGCGCTCGACGTGCTCTACGCGAAGGCCGTGTGGCACGTGCCGCAGAAAGAGGCCGTCCTGAAGGCCGCCTTTCAGTGCAACTGGAGGGAAGCCGTGTGCGGGCCCTTGCCGTACCCCCTCGTGGCGGCCAAGGGGACGCTCTACTCGGACGTGGAGCGCGTGACGGCGACGCTGCTCCTGGAGCGCTTGCTGAACGCGGCGCACTTGCTCACGCTGGCGGAGGCGGACACGGACCGAAACCGGCGAGAGGCGGAGCGCCGGCGGCAGCAGGCCAGCCAGGACAAGAAGAAGAAGCAGAAGGCCAAAGCCGCCGCCGAGCGGAAGAAGGGGTCTCCCGAACAGGGCTTCGGGACGATCAGTCACGCCGAGAGGTATCTCGTGCACAAGCTTCTCGCGACGGCGCCCAGCTGGGACGCGTCTCTCTTGCGGGTGCGGTGGACGTTCTTCGAGCTAGAAGACGGAAGCAGCGAAGAACAGCTCGCTGCGCCGTTGTATTGGGACTGCTGACAAGCCGTCTCAAGAAGACCGACTCGTGGAGGCGCGACACCGATCGCTTACGGAGCCAAAATATCTAACGAAGAAGTTGTTGACAGGTGGGCGCGAGGATTTCACAGCATTCATAGCGACCTTGCTTCGAAGCAGGACGTTAACTAGCAAGCAAGAACATTAAGGTCACAACACAGACATGGATGTTCAGCATCAATCCCAGCGCTTTGAGCTTCATTACACTTCTAGAGATAGTCTTCTCGTCGACTCATGGCGCTTGTCGTCGGAAGATTCTCTGTAACAAGACGTACGGACTCGAGGTCAGCGGCGACGCATACGAAGGTCTCGAAAAGGTGTACACGCCCATGCACGGTTCGATTAGGGAAGTGCTCCGAAAGTGTCTTTTCGTCCAAGAATGAAGCCCCCGCGTGTCTGCGCGCACTCACGGATGAAAACTCGCTCCGCCGCCGCCAGTTTTAGGCTCGCGATCTTTTTGACGATAGCTCCCCTTCCGCCCTCCATGGCTGCCGTCACGACCGCTGAGCGTGTTCCTGGCGCCTGGTCCACGTCCCAGAGGCGCCGGTTGAGGAGGTCCCGACAGGAGAGGGCAAGGCTCGCGGGGAAACCGGTCAACCCGAGCCTCGCGGCGCACGCTCTCCTCACGGGCAACGAGGCGACCGCGCGCGACATCCGGCAGATCGTGGCGGCGTCGCTGCAGGACAGCGACGCTCAGCAGGCGCACGACTCCCGGCTGGTCCAGCGCCTCCTCTGGGCGCTGGCGGAGCGCCGCGAATGGTCGGACGAGATCTTGCTCCTGCTCGGCGACGACATCGTGGAGCTGTCCAAGGACAAGCACTGGAACTTCGTGGTGCAGCACATCGTGACGCTTTGCGATCCCGCACAGCTCGAGGTGATCTGCCTCCTCTTGGGAGGGCGCGCTGCAGAACTCGCCCTGCATCGCATCGGGTGCAGGGTCCTGTGCCGCGTCTGCGAGCAGGCGCACGCGTGCGCTGGCGCCCTCACTCTGCTCTCGGAGCTCTCCGGCGACCTGCGCGCTTACGTCGAGGACGAGAACGCGAACTTCGTCGTGCTGAAGTTGCTGGAGAACGTGGAGTCCTTCCCGGGCATGGACCAGCTGCTGCTACAGTGCTGCGAGCAGCCGGAAAAGTCCCGCCGCGTCATCGGCTTCCTCTCCGAGGCGAGCGAGCTGCAGAAGCTCCGCGCCGAGCATCTGGAGGCGTTGCTCGCCTGGCCCGGGTTCGAGCAGTTGAAGGACGGGCGCACGCCGGAGAAGATTGTCTACGAGGCCGCGCAGCTCCACGCCCGAGAGTCGAAGAAGAGCAACGGGCTGGATCGCGAGAGCGCGACGTCGACCTCCCTCAGCGAAGGACTCGCGGTTCAGCGGTCCGAGAAATCCAGCGCGACGCAAGACGCGCCTTTCTTTGCTGGCTACTGGTGTGCGGTCTTCGCGCCGATCCTCGACCCTTGGGGGCGCTTCCAAGGGTGCGTCTTCCAGGGCTACCAGTTGATTCAGATGTGCCATCCCCCGAAGGAGGCCGGTCTGGACGGGCGTGCCGTCGCGTCGGGCTCGGAGACGTCCGAAGCCGCAGCCTCTCCGGTCGAACCAGCCCAGCTTGGCTGGGAGCTCTCCAAAAGAAATGCCAAGAGGCTGCAGGACAACTCTCCTTCGGTGCTGCATCTGGGCAAGAGAACCTGCGGCGGACGCACCTTCGGCCTCGACCTCGTGACGCTCGTCGAAGCGTCCAGTTCCAGCGAGCTACGTTACAAAGCCGCCCTGAAGCTCTTGGACGGCCCCCCCAGACAGCTGCGAGTCACCTTCGGGTTGCAGTCGGAGAGCGTTCGTCACGACTTCTTGGCATCGAGAGTCTGCATCTCCACGGTGCTGGAGATTCCTCTCGAAACCTTGCTGAACCCGAAAGGAACGCTGACGCTGAACGTTCGAGTATCTAGTTAGAGCTTAGAAGCTTCGACCGTGTGCCGGCCACAAAAAAAAAGCGTCGTTCGGTTCCTCCGTCGTCGATGCCCCGGAAGATGCGTCGGAGAGCATAGACTCCTCCGTTTGCTGCTGTATAAAGACACAGAAGTTGCGTGACCGCAGCCGTCTCGTTTCAGCTTCTTAGAGGCTATGGTCGAGCATCCAATGACTCAGGTGGCGCCGTGCGTCTTGGCTCTGCGCCATCACGGCCAAGAGATCGCCGCAGATGCGAACATGTGCCGCCGGCTGGTCTCTCTCATACGGGCCTGCGACTCCTACGATTGGCCGTGTCGAGTCATCGCCAAAGCTCTGGCCGCGCAGGTCGCGGTTTTTCTGGAGAAGTCGTCGGCGGTCGACATGCTGAGTGTGGCTATGTGCTACAGCTTGGAGCTCTTCTTCGCCATCTACCGAGAGCTCTTGGAGATGGCCAAGGGAGGCTTCGCCACGACCTCTCACCAGGCTGCGATGAGCTACTCATCGCTGCTGGACAGAATGCACTACGTCACCCAGTACGTGCCGTCGATGCAGCATGGCATGTACCTGATAAGCAGTCAGCTCTACCACAAGCTCATCGTGGAGATGAAGCGCGCGCAGCTCCGAGATGCGCTGGCTAAGGAGGGGGGACTTCAACTCGACTCCCCCACGAGTCCGGTAGAGACCGTGGGAGCTGCTGAAGTGCAGAGATGACGCAGGGGTTGTGCAAGAGTCGCAGTTCAAAACAGACGCGCAGACCTGCGTATCTTGCATGTCGTAGCCTGACGATCGTGTCTTTTTTGCGTCTTCCGATCTCATACGTGCATCGCACGTTTCGGCGCAAGATTCATTCCTGCAGGGATTTCTAAGCAATTCGCTCTCGTAGACTCTCCTCGCCCATGGCGTCTCACCTCTCCGACGGCGCGACCATCGTCAGGTGGATCTACGGCCACGCGAACGAGCCCGTGACCTTCGTCAAGTGCACGACGACGACGGCAGAGGCTCACACCGCTCCCGCGGGGTCCGTCAACGCGCTCATGCAGGTCTACTTCCCAGAAGTGAAGAAGGTGGCCGTGTCTCTCCTGACGACCCCGGCGGACGTCTACGCGTTGGATCCGCGCGTGTTCCCCTGGCTGCCCTACGCCTCCGTCCACAAGCACTCGCTCGTCGGCTCCCTGCTGACCGTCGTCCTGCTCTCCCTGTGCGACGAGGACGCCTGTCGATCCACCTGCCCCTGCCGGTTGAGCATCATGTGCTGGTTCAACTGCGTGCTCTTCCAGGCGGAACAGCTGGGGTGGACGCCGCTCAAGATGAGCTCGGAACCTGCCTTGGAGCACAACGAGGCATTCTTCCAAGTCCTGTACGAGGCCTTCCCGGCGTACCTGAGGTGCATGTCCATCGACTTCAAGAATAAGGACGAGCGAGTCCGCTCCCAGCGGTTCGTGGACGCCACGCACGACGATCTCCTGGGCGACTATCTCTTCGCGCGCGTCGCCTTCAGGTGGTGCGGCGGTTGGCTGGCGGTCATGGGCCCTCCTTCGCTGCGCGAGGATCCCTCTTTTCTGGCGGACTGCCTGGATTTCTACTGGTCCAGCCTGAGCGAGAGACGGGTGGAATTCCTGCAGTACATCCCGCTGGAGCTCTTGACGGGGGTCGTGCTCCGAATGCATCGACTTCTCGAGTTCCCCAGCCTGCAAAAGAAGGAGCTCGCCGTGCAGGTCTTGCAGCTCGATCACAGGCTCTCCGAGCACTTCAAGCTCTCTCTGCGGGAACTGCCGGAGGTGGCGCTCGCGTGCGGCCTCGGGTACGCGCGGCGCAACCCCGAGTCGCCCACTCGGTCGCTCTTCGAGCGGTTGCCGTCGACGCTGGACGCTCTCCGCAACTTTCGGGGCACGCCTGGGTCGAAGCTGCGAAGAGCTACCGTCGACCTCGTGCGCGCATTCGACGCGGAGGGTCACTCCGAGATCGAAGCTGCCTGCCAGAGGGTGCAGCGGCTGATCGGTACGGAGCGCGCAGACAAGGACCGCCCGATCTCCGCTGCGCCCCCTCCGGTGGCGACGCCGCCTCCGGCACCGGCCCCGGCGCCGGGCGGTGACCCGGAGCGCGAGCTGGAGAAGTCGCTTCAGACCTCCATAGAAGTCGCCAACCGAATAGCGAGCGAAGCCCGTGCCGCGCGCCGCGGCAAGGCTGGGATGGCCTCGCGCACCTTCGCTGGGCGGGACGCCAAGCAAGGTGCGCGGGCAAACGGCGAGTGCGACGAAGTCCCGCCGCTACCGCAGCCGCAGGGCGCGCAGAGGAAGAAGAGCAAGCCCAAGCTCTCGGAGAAGGAGCGCTTGCAGTCGGAGCAGTTCTTGAAGGAGTGCCGGCCGGCCATCGAAGCGGCGAAGCTTACGGAAGGCAAGGTGCACGAAGACGCCGTTCCCGAGATCGAAAGACGCTTGAGGGGCGTCCTCGACGCCGCTCGCCGGCAGGAGAAGAGGTCGGCGCGCATGCAGCGCCTCTTCGAGGCGCGCAAGAGGGTGCAGGACCTCTTGCTTCGGTAGCACGCACACGCGAGTCCGTCGTTCTTCAAGCGTACAGCGCCTTTGGACTTGATCTGCGGATGGTCAAAAAAAAAGGAACGCTGGATATTTGACAGAGAATAGTGATAGACTTTGGACACGAGCGTTTCGAACAGAAATGTAGCTATTTCGTCGTCCCGCCCCTCGCTGTGGATCGTCACGTGAGTATCCCGTCAAGACGAAGGATCAAAGTCTTGCGGATGTTTCTGCTCAAGCGTAGTTCTTCGGAGCCATGGCTGCTGATCTGGTTGCACAGAAGGTGGTGTCAGAGACAGGAGATGACACCCTGCTCTTGACGTACTTCCTGCAAATTGGTGACGTGCTTCCCAAGAAAGGTAGAGGCACAGCCCTGCACAAGGCGAACACCAAGAGAACGGCTGCCGCAGTGCTTGGCGTGGAGGCATCAGAAGTCCCCAGAACCATTGATGGATCACGAAGACTCGTGATGGATCTATCCTTCCCGGAGCGCGGCTTCAAACGCAAAGTCTTTTCCACGAACAGTCTCCGCGTTAAGGCCGTCGTGGATGCATACGCCGCTGTTGGTCGCTCCGACGCCTCCGACGCCCTTCGCTGCAAGCTTGCGGAGATCGAAGACGGTATAAGCAGGTGCGATGCTGAAGTCGCGCAGATATCGACGTCCTCGGGCTCTCACGTTCTTCGCCAGAAGCTGCAGCAAGAGTTGGGTCTGGACTGCAGCGTTGTCCTGAAGAGGGACGGATCTGGGCGGCCACGCATCCTTTTCCACGTGGCAGACGTCGTGCTCAAACCGGACTACATGAGTGTTGTCAGCGCACCTGCAAATCGAGCTCGGCAGGTCTCTGATATCCTGGATGCTACGAAGGACCTTCGAGAGCGCTGGGACGCAGCCGCAGAAAGTCGTGGCCTTAGTTTTGACCAGGGCTCATCAGGTTTCGCTGAACTTGGTTTGGTAAGGAGAATAGATTTACGTTCTCTCGCCAAGGTCTCGGCTACTCGAAGACGTGTGTATTGGGCCAATACGCTTGCGCGATCTCGTTGAGTTATGCAATGATGTCAGGAAACGGCCCGGTAGCCCGCGATCTAGTCGCACAGGCTGGGTCTTTGCGCACGCTGCTCGTGGTGGGAGACCGCCGAGTCGCGGACATGGCAACAGCCAGAGCCGACGCGGTGGACGCAGCTCCGGCAGGATCGGTCAGCAGGGCTCTCCGCGAAGACTTGACCTCCGGAAGTGCGGTTAGAGAGAAGTCCGGTTCCTCTGACTTGTCGAAGCGAAAGCCAGAGATGATGGAGGAATATGACACAGGCTGCAATCTTGAGGTCACTTTCACCAGGGAAGGAGAGACGACAGCAGAGATTGAGAAGAGCACGCAAGTCCGTGCATCAGTCCGTCGGTGTAGAAGAAGGACCGAGCCTTTGGCACTGCAAGAGCCCACGCTCAGCTGGCACGAAGATTTGAACGTGAAACCTGAAGAACTTGCTGGTGTGAAGAAGCTCTTTGAAGTGCTTCTGCAGATTGAAGTAAGTCACGGAAGAATATCTCGCAAGGAGATCGTTCCGAGTACCACGTCTCACACCCCCCCCAGGAGATGGGCAGATCTAGCAACCACTGCCGTGAACTCGTATCGCAGGTTCGCGACTGCGGAGCAGCCAGCAATGGGCATGACCTGCGAAGCTGACCTTGCTGATGGAGCTATCCCAGCAAGCATGGGGGGAACAAATCCTCACGATCCTCCTCCCATGACAGTCCCTGAACGAGCTGATCGAGGAGATGAAGTTCTCGCGGGCCCTGACGCTTCCAGCGCTGAGACGTCGGAGGAAGACTCGGAAGACGAACTCAAGATCTCCTTCATAATGCAAGAAGCGCTAGTTTGGAAGCCTGTTCGGAGCTCCTACAACAGTGACTTGTCGATGCGAATGCTCTCTTTGAAAAGTGAAGTCTCCGAGGGCAGCTTCAGCCAGAAGAGAAGTCAGATCTTGCGCGATGGGGTGTGCGTGCAAGTGCACAGGTATCGACGAAGTCAAGATACGCTGCTGGCCCACCAGGCCCTAGCGGAAACGCAGCACATTTACGAAAGGCGGGTGAGAGATCTGCTCACTGAGGCTTTCGACTTGGCTGATATGCCGAACCATGAGTTGGCCAGGAGACTAGCCAGTAGCATTTCTAGGAAACTCGTGCTAGACCCTGCCCTGTAGATCAAAAGCAAACGGACCTTACTCAGTTGTCAGAACCTCAGTCCTTGCGCTACAAATAAGTTATACGTTTGCTCCTTCGATTGCAGGAGCATCCCCGAACCCGGCAACTGCACGATATGTCTCTGAATGAACGACATGGTTTGCTGACGTCGCGCCGAACGCTACTATCAATGTATAGATGGATGCTCCAACAGGGATAAGCGACAAAGTCACGATCTCCTGTGAAGATTCCTGCTCAAGCGTAGTTCTTTGAAGCCATGGCTGCTGATCTGGTTGCACAGAAGGCGGTGTCGGAAACAGGAGATGATACACTGCTCCTGACCTACTTCCTGCAAACTGGTGACGTGCTTCCCAAGAAAGGAAGAGGCACTGCCCTGAATAGGGCGAACACCAAGAGAGTGGCGGCTGCCGCGCTTGGCGTGGAGGCATCAGAAGTCCCCAGAACCATTGATGGATCACAAAGTCTCGTGATGGATCTTGCGTTCCCTAAGCGCGGCTTCAAACGCAAGGTCTTTGCCGTGAACAGCTCGCGCGTCAAGGCCGTCATGGCTGCCTACGTCGCTGTTGGACGCCATGACTCCTCCAACTCCCTTCGCTGTAAGCTTGCGGAGATCGAGGATGGAATGCTGACATGTGATGCCGACGTCATGCAGATAGCAACCTCTTCGGGCTCCGACCTTCTTCACCAGACTTTACAGCGTGAATTGGGTCATGACTGCGGAGTTGTTGTGAAGAGGGATGGGACCGGGCGGCCACGTATCCTGTTCCACGTGGCAGATGTCATGCTCCGACCAGACTATGTGACTGCCGTCAGCGTGCCTGCCAATCGAGCTCGGCAGGTCTCTGATATCCTGGATTCGACGAAGGACCTTCGAGAGCGTTGGGATGCAGCATCAGAAAGTCGTGGCCTTAGTTCTAATCAGTGCTCATCTGGTTTTGATGAGGGGCGACTAGGTTTGGATGAGGGGTGAACAGGTTTTGGTGAGGGGTGAGCAGGGTTTTTTTAAGGGGCGGACATGGCGTTTCCACATGTCTCCAAGGTCTTGGCTACTCGAAGACGTGCGTATCAGGCCAGTACGCTTGCGCCATCTCACTGACCTATGCGATGATGTCTGGTGACGGACCGGTGGCCCGCGATCTGGTGGCACAGGCTGGGTCCTTGCGCACGCTGGTCATGGCGGGAGACCGCCGCGTCGCGGACATGGCAACAGCCAGGGCCGACGCGGTAGACGCAGCTCCCGCAGGATCCATCGGCCGGGCTCTCCGCGAAGACCTGGTCCCCGGGAGTGCAGCCGAAGCGGTCGAAAGCAAACAGGAGTCTCACTCGATCTTGAAGCGCAAGCGGGAGGAGGCGGAGCTGGCCAAGATCGAGGCAGACCGAGAAGCTTTCCTGGCAGAGTGCCTAGCTCGCCAGGACGACGCCAGGGCTCGCCAGGACGAGGCCAAGGCGAGGAAGCTGGCCGCGCAAGCCTCCATCGAAGCTGCGGAGCACGCGCTGGAGCAAGGTCGGCGCCAGCGGAGTCTGGAAGATGCCGAAACGCAGCGCCAGGTCCAGCTGCAGATCGCGCGCCAGACCACGCAGCTGCAAGCTGAGGTTGCGGCAGGCGCCATCTCCGAGGAAGCTGCGAGGGCTCTGCTGCCCACGCGTAGACGCATCGGCCTCGAGCGCTTCGTGACGGAGACGCTGCGAGGAGACCTGGCTGCCTACCGGGCCCGGCTGCAGTCCGCCAACAAGACCGAGATGGGCTTGGCACAGGAGCTCGGGCGCCGCGCCAAGGCCGCGCTGCTCAACGGGACGCGCTTCGCCGCGAAGCCTCCAGGTGACGCCGTGGGTGGGGGTGTAGTCTGGTTCGAGGAGGATCGCGTAGACCTCTTCGCTTTGATGAAAGATATCGTGCAGACCTGGACGGCGCTGCCTGAAGGCCAGACGACTCTGCAAGCGAGCCGCGTTTGATGCTCTCCTGGCGGCGCGATCCAGATTTCTCTCGTTTGGTATGGCTTGGGCTTCGAGAGTATTCCAGCAAGCGCCAGTTCAGGCTGGCGACCTCCAAGACCGAAGCAGGACAGCTCGCTTCGGGAGCGCGCGAGCGCAGGTCACTCGCCCGTCCTTCAATCCGACTGATTTGCTTTCTCGCGTCTCTGGAAGGTCAAAAACAAGAAGACCATGACGAGACCTATCAGGACGTAGTTGCCCACTTTGGACATGAGCGTCTTGAACTTGTGGGAGCGGTTGTTGAGGATGCCGAACATACCAGACACCTGACCCGGTCCGGACGCAGCCAACCCAACGGAAGGTGCCGTCGCGGGCACGTACGTGTACGTATTGTTGTTCCATTCGTTGTCCACCGGCTCTCCGTCGATCGCTACGTTAGTTGGTATGCGCGTGCCGTCGTCCCATCTGCAGAGCCTGCAGAGGAGGTAGCGCAGCCCCGCGGGGCTGTTGAGGCCGGTAGCATCCTTGAAATACTGCCCCAACCATGAGGTGTCTGTTACCCACAAAGGATCGCCGCCGTCGCCGCTCGGAGGCGGATTAATCTTTGTAACAACCTTGGCAGTCGACAACTCGGCCGTAACGTTGTTCGCCCATGTTGTCCAATACGAGTCCGCCTGTATTCTTCGCTGGAAGTTTGCATTGGTGTCGTTTCCAGTCGGTGCGCTGTCGATATACTGCCCGTCAGGCGCCACTCCCCACCCTCCGCAGATGCTGATCACGATCTGCAGCAGTCCGGGCTCGTATTGGTCAGGATGTTCGTTTCCGACGATGGGGTACGAGTACCGAAGCGGCGGGCTCTGGATGTCGACCGTCTGGATCTTGCAGTCCACGAAGTCTTCGCCAGTCCTGCAGTCGCAGAACTGGTCTTCGTCGAAAAAGGGTGGGGTCTGAAACATGAACATCAGCGTGAAGACGATCAACCCCATCGCTGAGACGCCGCCGAACATGATGTACTTGTTCGAGAGCACGGTCTCCAAGGGCTTGAAGAAGATGTAAGCGATCGCCAGAATGAGAATGATCAAGAAGATCAGCACGCCCCCGATGCCTTCCACCGTGGCCGTCGCCTTCTGCGAGATGTCCTGTGTGACGCTGTTGCTTATGTCGGAGATGGCGTTCATGCTCGAGAATTGTTCTTGCACCGACGTGGAGGTGCCCGTAGCGTTCCACGAGACCGGACCGAAGAAGGTGCAGTGGTCGCAGTCGAAATTTTGGGTAATCATCGAGAAGGCTCTCGCGACCTCTACCATGGTGTTCGTCACTACGTTGGTCTGCGAGGAGATGGCGTTGGCCATGTTGGTGGCCTGCGCGAAGCCCACTCCGAGAGAGCCCACCTTGCTGGCGGCCAACTGCGCAAGCTTCTGGGCCACGAGGTTCTTCAAGTTGACACTCGTCGACATCTGAGAGATCTGATTGCCCGTGGCCGAGTTGGCGCAGATGGTGTCGACGCTCACGGCTCCCTCGAACGTGCATTTTTTAGCCTTGAATGACTGCGAGCAAAAGTTGGTAACGCTGCTGCTTACGGAGATGCCGTTCGTGACTTCGTTCACGATCTGCGCGATCTCGTCGGCCACATTTTTTGACTCGGACGCTCCCATCTTTTATCGACGCGTGGAGCGTTTGAAAAACAGGGAGGCCCTTTTTCTCTCTGGCACGCTGCGACGAATAGTGGGCAGCTGCTGCATCATCCAGCAGCCCTTCGGCCCCGAGGCTGCTGATTGATGCAGCGGAAAATCCCCTTGATTCTGCTGCAGCATCCAGCAGCCACCCTCGAAGGGCTGGAGAATCTTTGTTCTACTTCTGAGTGGGGGCAAAGTAGAACAATGATTCACCCGCGCGCTCTTTGAGGGCTGAAATTGCGGGATCACCGCTGCACCATCCAGCAGTCTCTTTTAGCCGTTCAAGGTCGAGGAGAGTCTTCCTAGTGGTGACAACCCCCCGCCCCCGCGTCACTACTAAGAAGATCCTCCGCCGCGCCTTCTCGGAGCTGGTGCCGACGGATCTCACGAGCGGGTCTCAACGCACGCTTGCTTGATAGCGTTTGCAGCGATATCAGCCTCTACGGTTTGGGCGGTGCTGGGATTACTCCACGTCTCGGGACGACAGCATTCCAAGCCCTCATTATTGAGGAGCGCGAGGTTCCCGGGCGGGCACTCGTGGGGACCAGAAGCGGCCGGGGGCAGGGGGTACCAGGCCTTACTTCGATCGGACGAGCACTCGCCCGTGTAATGCCCTCGCGCCCAGTCCAAAACCGCCGAAGCGTCTGGGCCGGAGAGTGGGAAGGATGGTGGCCAAGGAGTGGACAAGCACGCCCTCCTGTAGTCCTTCGTGAAGAAGCGCTCGACGTTACCTATGTTGTCCGGTGTGGCGCAGCTCAATTCCATCCCAGGGGTTTCCTGGAGGAGTAGCTGCCCGGCAGCGCAATCAGGAATCCCTTTCGGAGGCTCATACCAGGTCTTGCTCTGCTCCGAGAAGCAGTCTCCCGTGTAACGGCTCTCGGCCCAGTGCTTGATGTCACTGGCGAATTCCTGGTTTAACGGGAAGGCCGCCGGCCAGGCCTGTTTTGGGAAGGGGTTCCCCGGGTAATAGCAGAAGGGACCGTCCTTGTCCATGGACGCGGGCGTCGGCGGCGGATCGGGATAGCACGTCTTGTCTGGGAGCTTCACGAATCGTGCGAGGCCCGGGTCTTCGTCGCACCCGGACGTCGACTGCGCGGACTTGAAGAAGTCGAGGTCTTTGTCGCAGAAGCCCCGGTAGTTCGGGAAGGCTTTGCACGGTTCTCCTTGCGGCTTCGGCACGAGGCAGGCGTCGGGCTTGGGCACGCAGACCTGGGACGTGCAGGTTTCGGTGTCCTTGCAGTCGGCGTCGCTCTGGCAGCTGCAGGGTACCAGCAGCCTGCAACACCAGATGGGAATCTTGAGGTTCGTGATTTTAGACCGGCACTCGACGGACTTCTGGTTCGGGGGGTCCGAGCACCTCGCAGTCCCGGCCAGATCGAAGCCCGCGAAGAGAGCCAGTCCGAAGAACGCGACCGCGAAGAGGAGCGACAGCTTCCAGCCAACCCGTCGGCCGAAGACCGACGTGACGAGCAAGTAGACGAGCACCGAGAGGCCGCACGCAACGCCGAAGGCCGCGAAGTTGAAGGGCAGCGGGTTGAGCGGGCCGCAGAGGCGCTCGAACTTGGCCTGGTCCGGCCTGGCGAGCCGAGGCCGCTCGCCCGCCGGGCGGTCCCAGAAGAAGGAGCGCACGAGGTCGCAGTTGCCGCGACAGTCGGCGTCCGAGAGGCCGTAGTAAGTCTCGTAGCCGCGGCAGGTGAGGTCGAAGCACCTCGCCGCGTGCTCGATGGCCTCGTTGCCCTGCTCCTCGGGAGGCACCATGTACGCCCCCTCGCACTCGCACTGCGGGCTGTCTTGCGCGACGAGGAATCCGGAGAGGACGTCCGCCGCATTGTCCGGGTCCAGGCTGATCCTCGACCGGAAGTCGGCGTCGCAGTAGTTCTGCAAGTCCTGCCTGCACGCGGCGTCGCCGTCGGAGCTGCACTTCTTCTCGAAGCAGGCCGAAGGAAAAACGAAGAGGTCCTTCCACGCCGGGTCGTCGCAAGGCAGTTGCAAGCTCTTGGCGGACGCGAAGAGAGCGAGGAGCGTCAGGCTCCACTTCTTCACGACGCCCTTGTACACGCGCCCGAGGACGAACTGCGTGGACCAGTCTCCCGAAGGATCGGGATCTCCCTTTCCGGCGACGATGTCCGCCACCTCGGCGTTGTGCGCCTTCGGCGCGTCGCCTTCGAAGGTCAGGAAGATGGTGTTGTTTTTCAAGCTCGCGTCCAGAGAGACTTGCGCCTGCTTCACCGTCTTCGCCGGATCCGTCGGGTCCTTGTCGCCGAGGAAGCTCCAGAGGGCGGCTTCGAAGATCTCTTGAGTGTAATACTTGGTGGCGTCCGACCAATCGTAGTCCAGCGTCTCCGTGGGGCCGGCGATGTCGAGAATGGTCTTCGTGTAGAGGGGTAAGTACACGACGTGCCCTTCTGCGGCGTCGTAGTGAAACGTCGGCAGCGCGAAGCAGCTCTTCGCGAAGGCGCTGAGGTCGAACTCCGGCGCCTTGACGAAATTTCGGATGGTGGCTTGGCACTGGGGGATCTTCGCAACGTCGAGGCAGCACTCGTAGAAGACGTTCGGATCGAACTGCTCGTCGAAGACCGTCAGAGTCTCCCTGCACGCTGGCGGCGTCTGCTCTCCTGCGGAGAATACGGTCGCTGCTAAGGACGAGCACGCCGCGTAGACGGCCGTCCGAACGAAGAGGCTCCGGAGCCGGTCGAACGTCAGCGTGCCCGCTTGCGAGGAGGGATTGATCGCGTAGATCTTGTTCACATCCGCCGGATCCCAAACGGCGTAGGTGCAGTAGATGGTTCCTTGGGCTCTGTCCGCGCCAGCGGACGTCGCCCCAGGCTGAAAGCCTGGGGGCACCTTCCAACTCGCCGAGGAGACGAAGGTCTGCTGCAGAGGGTTGCAATCGCTCAGGCCGTCCAGAGAGCATTGGGTAACGTCCGGACAGCCCTTGTCGAGGACTAAGCTGCCCTTGAGGGAACGGGTGACAGTCACGTTGTTCCCAGGTTGCCTCTCTGGGTTGCAGACGCTGTTCTCGCTATCCCAGTCACACCCACCCAGGCCGCATGTCATTTGCGCGCAGTTATCGCAGTCGCCGCAGACGACAGCGGACCTCCCGCTGCCGCCGTCTACCCCGACCATGGAGCACGTCGAGGTAAACCCATAGCCAGAAGAGGTTCTGTAGTTATCGACGTCCATCACGAACGACAAGCCGATGGGTGTGCTGGAAGTGAACGACATCGGTGCGACGTAGTTGGGTACGCACGCAACAGATATTGCCGGGAGAGATGGGTGGTGAAAGGTCGGGGGCGGCGATCCAGACGTGTACGAAGACGCGCTCGTGAAACCGGCCTTCAGAGGCTTCATGCACGTCGTTCCGGAACACGCGTTCCAGATCGAAGGGTCGTCGTTCTTGCGCCTGGCCCAGGCATCCGAAGACGGCAACGCTAGAGCGTTCTGAAACGTCCCTGCATTTTCGTTCGGACAACTCATTTACACTTGCCGTTGAAGAGCGCGCTCGTACGAAACGCAATCCGGAATCCCCTCCGCTCGATCGCCATGCAGAGCTGACTAAACGCCCGCAACAAGTAAGCGCTCAGTCATTTCGAAGCTCGACGCGATTCACCGCATGATCGATGCGAGCTCCAGCAAGCCGCATTCGGTGTGCCGAGCGAGCCTCGAGGCGCCGATCCGGAAGCGCTGACAGAGCTACAGGAGGGACGCCCGCGTGCTTCCACGATGACGCCTACTCGTGGGTGCGCTATAGTAGTGTGCTCCGTCTCGACGAAAAAAAGCGTCAAGCGTCTATGCTGTCTGGACGTGTGAGAGTGTAGCATCGTTAGCTTTGGACGGTAGATCGGAGCGCGAGTTTAAGCGGATCCCAGCCCTCAGTAGATTCTCTTTTCAGCACTGCTAGGACTTCCGAGCGATGGCGGAGCAGCAGGACCTGGTCCCGCACGGATGCAGCTTCACTGGCAGGCGATTGCTCCTCAACGGCAAGGAGGTACCCTTCATTCACTACGATCATCCGATCAGGGACGAGATTTGGTTCCCTGCCAACCCGACCATGAAGGTGACTGGAGAGAAGAACATCACGCACATCTTGGCGAGGGTCCCGAACGACTGCAAGATGAGCCTGAAAGACCTCGTGGCCGCCAAGGGTTTGCCCTTGGAGGGTTGTTACGGATTCGTAACAACCCCTGATCCAGAAGACTACCACGAGGGCAAGGCCATCTGGGTGAACGAGAGCGGCTTCTACTCGATGCTGCTGGGTTCGCGCAAGCCGGAGTGCGTGATCTTCCAGCGGTGGGTCCTAGAGGAGGTGCTGCCCTCGATTCGCCGCAGAGGCGGCTACCTCGCGCCAGGGCAGCAGAATTTCCACCAGGCGCTGATGGATTGGCTGAGCGCTCGGTTGGATGCTCTGGAGCGCATGGTGGCTACTCCTTCTTCGATAGCTCGCGTGCAGCACGGGGTGCTGGAGATCACTCGCTCCAGGACAAGTGCCTTCTCACAGAAGCTTCTGAGCGTAGGCACTCCTGTGGACGACAGCCATCTCGCGACCGTCGCTGCCGAAGGAGGAGCTTTGCACGTGAGCGTTTTCTTGCAGGACATGGGCGTGCGCTACGACATCATCCGGCGCTTGATTCCCACGTTCGCTCTGGAGGTCGGTCGGAGGAAGCTGGAGCAGTACAACGGCGTGGACAGCGGCGACAAGCCCCCGCTCTGGATCGCGTGGAGCCAGGGAGCTTGGCGCCTGTACTACACGGAGGCCGATCGGGAGCTGCTGTGCGCAGTCTTCGAGGATCCCTCGACGAAGCAGAACATCGAGACCCTGGAGAAGAGCTGTCAGACACCTCGCCCCGACGCGCCAGTCATCGCTCGTCGCCGAAGCGGTCCCTACGGCGGTGTGCTGCGGGGCGGGTCCTGTGAAGTCTCTGCCGGGAGCATCCGGAGCTTCTTCGGAAGTGCCGCTGCTTGAGGGCTCGACCGAGCCCGGAGGCGACGCGGCGGCGGAAGATCGACGCCGGCGACTGGCAGGCGTGGCACCGCTCGAAGGAGGGACCCTCTCCGGCAGCAGGCAGAGCCGAGCAGAGCGCAGCGCGCCTCTCGGCGGTCGCAGACGCCGCCTTCCTGCGCCAAGATCTCTTCGCGTCCGGGGGGCGTGGAAGGGCGCCGCCTCGGAGCTTCTTGGAAAGGACAAGACCGAGAAGCGCACAGCTAAGTGGTGCACCGTCCGAGATCGACTCCAGCTCTCTAATGGGACGCCCGCCTATGGAGTTTTTTGCGTGGTTGACGTTTGCAAAGATGCAGGATAGTCTGTACGGGCACCTCGTCTTGGAGACGGGCCTAGGCGAGGGCGCGTACCAGCACCAGACCCCCGCCGTGCACGGTCTCTGGCCGGAGGTGAGTCCTTACGGCCAGTCCGAATGCGTCAGGCCTCAAGACACGAGCTTCACGTTCTCGCAGGGGCGCCTGCCGAGTTGCTATCAGGATGCATCCTTCCTGGAACACGAGTGGAGCAAACACGGCATGTGCTCTGGCGCGCGCTCCGACGCAGATTACTTCGAGCAGATCTGTGATCTATCAAACGGGCCGCTGCAGGTTCTGCAACAGCTCCGTCAACAAGGGCAGGACTTGGATGCCATGGCCTCCGCTCTTTCTGCGCAGGGCTACGCCGTCGCCAAGACCGACGCCGCACATCAGCAGATTTATCTCTGGGCTTGCGCGAAGCCAACTGACCAAAGCAGCTTCGAATGGCACCTCGCCGCCCCGGAAGACTTCGGAACAGTGTGCGGGGCGGAGTCTCCAGGTTCAGACCCGCAACGTGCTCGTCGCCACCACCACCACCACCACCATAGAGAAAGGTGGGATGCGTGAGGGTCCCCGACCTAGCCGAAGCATCTCGTGATGCATCACAGACCCACAGCGCGTGCCTCACGATTTTTTTTGCCAAGCAGCGCGTCTGGTTAGTAAACGAGATGCACACAGCGCTGGCCGTGCTTGCGCTGCTTTTGATAGCGGCATGTGTTGCGCTGTATTTTAACAGCGTCTCAGGGCCGCCGCCGCCGCCGCCGCCGCCTCCGCCTCCGCCGTTCTGGGGGTGCGGTCTCGTGGGAGACATTCAACCAGCAAACTCCAACTGGGCTAAACTCATAACGGACTTGAAAACAACGAATCCCCTCAACAAGGTCAGCACCTGGAGCTGGGCTACGCAACCAACGTCGCAACTTAACGATGACTTCCTCTTCTCCCCGAACAATCAATGTGCCGGTATCAACGTTGGCCAGGATCAGGGCTTTCCTCGCCCCGGCGATCTGAGTATGGGTGCGACCGTTTCTGACATGGCTCTCGGTGCGAACGAACCCGATCAAGAAGGCTATTGTCAGCTCTATCAAAATCCAAGTGATCCTGGGGATCCTAAGAAATGCGTACTCGGACCCTTACAAGACTGCGACGGCGAGCAGATGAGGTCTAACGGTTGCAAAAATCATCCCTGCTGCTGCTTACGTTGGGCAAAGACAGAAGGGTGCATTTACGATGTGACTGGGTGCGGCATGTGGCCTGTGCGGTCGTCCAACAGTTCTTGTCCGACTGATACCGCTCCGTTCCCTTACCAGTGCTTCGGGGCCGGCGCTTCGCAGTCCTCCTGCACATCGGACTGCCGAGATGCGGTGGTGAACAATTTCAAGAACTTCTACGAGACGATGGGCAGTAACGGCTACAAGTACGCAACTGCCCCGCTTATTGCGAATGACTTGAAATTCACGGAAGATCTCATGTCGGCCGCCGGTTGTGACGCAGAGGAAGTGAAACAAGCGATGGGGACCGAACGCCTGAAGATGGGGTGTCCGACGCACACGGCCTTTCACTTTTACAGCGTGGGATGTCCTACAAAGCCTGAAGATGCCATCGCGGGATTCAAAGAAAAAGTGCAGAGCGCCAAAGGCATAAACAGTCGATTCAACCTGGCGGGGACCGTCGTCAACGAGCTGGGTTCGTTGAAACATGGAGACGAACCTTGCGCACCTGAAAATATCTCGCTCATGATGGATAAGCTCTTCGAATACCTCGACACCGACGAAGCCCAAGGGGTCGTATCTCAGATGACCTGGTTCAATCAAAACGGGACGGGAGGAACGTTTGACCTGCGCCTCGTGGACGAAAACAATATAACTCCACTCGGTAAACAGTACGTGGATTCGTGCTCGAAATGGGCAAAAAATCAGGGTATTTGAGAACCTTTACGCGCGAGATGAAACAAAGTGCAGCAGTCCTCCGTACTTACGCCCGCGATGTGGGGTTCGACACGCCCGCCGGACGATGTAAAAGTTGATATGGACGCGTGGTTCTTGTGTATACCGGCGCTGTCGCTCGTCTCGCTTCGGCGTCTCTTCGAATCGTCGATGACGCCCTCCTATCGCAGGCTCAGACGCCTACAGGGACAGCAAAAGGCGACTGCAGGATCGAAGGTCGAAGACTGACCATCGCACGGCATCCGTCCGAACGGCGCGTCGCGGAGTGGATTGTGCATTGCGCCGCAGTCATCGTAATGAACGTTGTATTTCCTCTTACACACATGTGGCTCACTAGCCGCAGCGTCAATGGGTTAAATCTTACCTGCGCGCTAGGCTTCGACGGCGGAAACGACGCGGCCCACGAAAGATCAGTCCCTTCGAGGCCACGTGCATGGGAGGAGAGCGCTCAGGACATGGTCGACCCAAAGAGCCGAGCGGTAAGAGCCTGTCCGCGCAGGAGACCTCGCTTACGCCATCGACGTCCTCCAAGTTAGTCCATAGTAAAAAATCATGTCGAGGCTACGCTCGAGATCTCCCCGAAGGCTTGAGAAAGAGGGTGAGAAAGACTCGCATCTTCCTCTCCATGAACGGGTACACGCGGACGCCTGGATGAGAAGCGTTGCATCATACCTTCCAGACGAGGATACCTCACGTTATTCTGCAACAAGTAGAGACTACAGATCTCAGCTTCCCGTTTCTCTACTGTCTTCCTACAAGTACTGTAGACCTATGATTTGTACGGCTGCTGGAGAGTGCATAACTGCTGGAGGAAAGATTCCTAATGTACAAGCGCTTTTGTGGAAGCAATGTCAACACAGGGACATTCCTACTTCCTTCCAGGAAAAGGTAGCGTATCTGTACGAATTTTCTAAAGCCTTCCTGAAACTATTACTCAGAATCTCCGAGACTGAATTCACAAGACCCAGTCTGGTATTCAACCCTGTGAGACTCACCTTTCCTTCAGAGTCTGTGGAAATGATTTTAATTTCTTTCAAAAACGATTTTCGATTAACATATCGAATACATGAAAAAGGAGAGTGTGACCTTTACTATCCTGGAGCTTCTTCTTCCATGCGCCCATATCTCACGCTCTTGAAAGATGGATATAAAGAATATACCTACAAAGAACAGCGTCCGATGAAGCCTCCTTCGCCAGATGCTGAGTCCGTGGTCAACGTTTTACTGAGCAACGAGTTTCATACTGGTCAACCCAAAACGCTCATCCAGGGGACACTCGAGTTACGTGATTTTATGTATCGCAAAATAACCAAAGAAATATATTTAAGGTACATCTGATGATGTCGCATTGCTCTGATTGCTTGAGGTAGAGGCCCTTACGGGTACGAGCCCTATTCTCACAAGCCGTCTCAGGAGGACTCGCAAAACTCCGAGGCGCATCTACCCGCTTTCGAAGAGGCTCTTCCTCTTTTACGTCCTCGGGATGTCCCGATCTGAGACGAAGAGTTAACGGCCGAGGGGCTAAGCACGCCCGCCAAGAACTGGAGCTGAGGAGTTTAGTGCAGCGGCCGAAGGGCAACGAAATGTATACCTTCGTGGTCGGGACCTGTCGTTTCTTTGAGGAGGAAGCTCGACTTCTGAAGACACTCTGGACAATACAGTATATCGTCGAGTTGATTCTCAACGAGCGTCGAATAGTACAGACAACCTTGACGCACTATTTTGCGCTGCATCTCTTCTGGCAACGACAGAGTAAGGAGCCACCCTCTAGGACTGTTTTCGAAAACGTAAATACATCGATTTAACTTCTCAGCAGCTAGCTGGACCTCGTGATGCTGTGCCCACTCGAAGTTTGTCTCGAGGCGGCGTCGCACATCATCACCCTCTTCGATATGTTCCAGTGCCACTGAACTGTTTGGATGTTCGTTTAACCATTTCAATAGTTCTTTTTTGAACTTAGAGACTTTCGCACTGTCCCAGTCTTGATTGAGAGTTTTGGCGAGAGCGTAGTAAAAACAATTTCCATCACCGTTAACATGTTCGACAGTAAATCCAGGCGGCGCAACATGAGCAGCCGTCGGGACGCCTAACCCTCGAACGTCCGAGGGAACCCTAAAATGATGAGTCGCCAGCACGCCGAGCCCTACGGACAGCAGGCCAGCGAGGACCAGGTGCTTCTTTGGCAGATTGTAGACACTGCGCATGCTAGTCTGTTTCTTTCCCGTGCGTCTCGTCGCGTCGTTGCGCTGAATCTAGGCAGACCCCCTTGCTCGACTGCAAGTTTCAAGAGTCACAGGGCACCGACCCATATTCCCGAGATGGGACCAGCTAGCGCCATCGCAACCGCTAGCCGACGCTTTTCGATCGTCTATGAGCCTCCGACGGGACATTTACCAGGACCGCCTCTGCAGTCTAAATTCAACGTGTATGTGCAGGAGGGGGATGCCGCGTGGACAGCTGTGACCGCGTAAGAGCTGCACAGATCTGCGTATTGAATGGCTTCGAATTCCCTTTTCATAGCGTTGAAGAGGATCTCACTCGGCGGGCTTGCACATCCAGGGCCGACGGTCAGGTAAGGACTTCCTTTGGAACAATCAGCGCTCGTTCCATCTATGCAACGGTTAGCGACACACTTCATTCCATAATCGCATGCTTCGCCGATACATGACGTGGGCCCCGTAGTCTCGTTTTTTTTGAAGAATGATACTGTGTATCCCTCGATCATCTGACCACCGTCCATGTGCGTTTTAATTCAGACGAGTGATTCCATGCACCTATGTGCATAATCAAGCTGAGCAGAGAGTAGTGTACTTCGAGAGCAACGCTGTTCGAGTCCACCCAGGGTGTTTATCCGATGGCACCTCGTGTCATCGGAGGATCGCGGTGCTTGAAGGTCCGGAGAAAATATCGCCTCATAAAATCCACCCTCCGGATGAAGCTTTCTCCTGCTCCGCCACTGAGCGAGGAGCAGCAGCGCTTCCTTGATGCGGCGGATCCGTCTCAGAGTGCCTCGTTGATGGCTGCCGCTGGCTCCGGAAAGACGGAGACGGTCGTCGCGTACATGCGCAAGATCCGGGATTGCGGATTCAGTGTTCGCATGTTCTCGCACGCCAACAAGACGGTGAACGAGCTTTTGGATCGGCTGAAAAAGCGCGCACCGGAGCATGCGTCGAGAGACACTGTCTCTACTATGCACAAGTACAGCATACGGCGCCTTGACAGCTCTGTTCGTCAGGTAGACGATCTAGAGGATTATATTGTTTTCTGCTCTAGAGCTCTGGACGAGAGCGCAATCGTTTTCGAAGAGGACGTGCTCCTTGTCGACGAGGCTCAAGACCTCTCCAAGAACCAAATGGCCCTAGTTCGCGCGTTGCAGCGCCGAGGTGTCACCATCGTGCTGATCGGCGACCCCATGCAGAGCATCTACGGATTTCAGGGTTCGTCACCTGAACACCTGCAGGACTTTGTAGCCTCCCTCCCGGCCTGCCGGCGCTTCCAACTGTCCACAAACTATCGGTCGGTGAATCGGTCGATCGTCGATCTCGCGAACGAGATCGCGGCTGACGACGTCCGCGCGGAGCGCGCCGTGCACATGAAAGCGCAGGAAACAGCTCAGGATTATGGTAAGCCCTGCCTAGTGAGATGCGAGAACGTCTTCCAGGAGGCGTTGACGATCCTACAGCCCTGGCGGGGGCAACGCCCCCTACCTTCCGTCGCTGTGCTCGCGCACTGCAACGAAACGCTGGGCAACTTCACTGCTTTCCTCCTCAAGCAGAACATCGAGGTGGTCCCGCACATGAGGTCGGAAGGCAGTGGCTCTACGGCGCTACGCACGAGACCGGTGCAGATCCACTGCTACACCATCCATGGCCTCAAAGGTGGGCAGGCGGATCACGTGCTGCTGCTCACCGGACACGATCGACGCGCCGAAGACGAGGACGAGGATCGGCGCGTGCTCTACGTGGCGGTGACGCGGGCGATTCGGAGCTTTCACATCCTGTACGCTAAAGACCAGCAACCAAGCCGGTGGTTGTCCAGGGCCTGGCGATTCCTGGATGTCCGCGGAGGAGCCGAGCCGTGGGTACAGTTGCCTGAAAAGCCTCGTCGAACCTCGACGAGCCTGAGAGTCACAAGCGTCGTCAGAGACGGCGGGCGCCGAGCTATGAACAGAAGCTTCGACATGCAGGGCTCCCCGCACGGCTGCCTCGAGGAGCGCCAGCTGGGGGACGGTCGGCTGGAGGAGCAGGCGGTACAAGCGTACGAGCACGACCTGCATTGCTTCGTGGGAAGGCTCTTCGAACTGGAGGCCCTCGCTCTGCTGGGCGCCACGAGCCTGCAGCGGCACGCGCAGCGCCTCCTCGAGAAGGTCTGCAAGATGAGCGTGAATGCGACGGTGTGGGCGTATTTCACGCACCACGGTCCCGGTCATTGGATGGAGATGGGGCGTGCGATCTTGCTCAGCCTCCAGGAATCCTTGAAGAGCGGCGAGGGTATCGACACGGCGATGCTGACGTGTCCGGATGAACTCAGGGCAAACCTGCAGTCCGCTATCAGTCAAACAAGTATCAACGCGAAGTACAAAAGTCTTCCGGTGACGAAAAAGCTCTTCGAGGCGCTCGTGGAGGCGGGTGCGCGAAGCGAGCGGCTACCCGCCTTCGAGGACCTGTTCAGACAGCACTGTAGCGATTGGGATCAACAGTGCAATAACCGCGTGCGAGAGAACTACGACCAGATTGTGGGTGCATGCAAGAAGATCGCAGACGGAGATCGCTACGAGGCGACCGACGTCGCGCGCTTGGCAGCTTTGGACTTCGCCTGGACCTCCGAGGACCCCAGCAGGCAATTCGCCCTACTGAAGATGTGTCAAAGCCGCAACAGCCGGGTGTGGCTCGATGCTTCCGGCGCGTGCTTGAGCAGAGAGGCGCGAGAGCAGCTGAAGAGCGACGCGGAAAACATCCTGCGCGCCCTGGGGCAATGTCAGGGAGCGCAGGCGCACGTGCCTCGCGTGGAATTCCTGTGCAGGAGGTATTACGCTGACGCCCACCCCACGGCTCCAGGGTGTGTGAACGGTGTCGCGGACGCCGTTTTTGACGAAGGACCCCTGGAGATCAAGGCAGTGCGCCGCGATATTTCTGAGGACCACGCGGCGCAGGTCGTATGGTACGCGCAGGCGATGCGACGACCCCGTGCCTTCCTCTGGGACGTGTACAAGCGTGTGCTGTACATCTGGGGAGAGCCCTCGCGAGGGTCTAAGGTCTTCTTCGAAGACTGCCTCGAGTATTACTTGAAGCGGAATTGCGTGCCCGGAGAGAGGCACCGCACGTGGCCCACCGAAGTGCGCGTCGACTGGCAGTGAGACCACAAAAAAGGGAAGTCGGGTGCATGATCCTGCTGAATTCCCTCATGTTCGGAGCGCGGTATAAGGATGCGCACTGCTCTGGATGATGCAGCAGAATTCAGGGACTTTTCCGCTGCATCAATCAGCAGCCTCGGAGAGTGCTTTAGGGATGGCTGCTGGATGATGCAGCAGAATTCAGGGACTTTTCCGCTGCATCAATCAGCAGCCTCGGAGAGTGCTTTAGGGATGGCTGCTGGATGGTGCAGCAGAATTCAGGGACTTTTCCGCTGCATCAATCAGCAGCCTCAGGGAGCGCCTTATGGCCTCGAAACTACCGATGGTCCACGATGCTCTTTTTCAACAATTCAAACGCCTGCAAGTCCTCTTGATATTGACTCATGCGCTTGCCTCGGAGGGTCAGAATCCTGCGAAGAATGTTTTCACCGTGATTACGACGAGCCATTGGCTTGAGTTGTATAGTATATCGGAGAGCTCGTGAGGTCGCAGGAATGCGTCGGCCCTCCGTTCCAGATGTCCAAGACAAACTTGGCATACGCGTCGGGGCTGAAGGCCGGGAAGACCTTGCAGGCTGTGTCTGCACGGCTGCAATCGATAGCTTCCTGGTCCTTGAAGCAGGAGGCAGGGGGGAGGTTCCCTGAGAAGGGAGCCACTGGATAGTCGCAGTGACGAACGGCGACGCGCACTGCCCCTCCCCCTGCGTCTTCGAACCTGGCACTGACGTGCTGGCCCCAAGCCTTGCTTTGCTGAAATGGCACTTTACCGTCGCCTCCTTGCTCGTACCATGTTTTCTGAGCCTCTGCAAGACTTCCGGACCAGTTGGTGTTAATGTTATCGGTGGAATAAGCCCCGGGAGACCCTCCGAAGTTCGTCTCCATGAAATCGATCTCCCGGTCGGGGCTCCACTGACTATCCTCGAAGGCGTACAGGGAGGCCCACGGCCCTGCAGAGTAACCCGTGCTGACTGCGCAGCCGGAGGACTGCAGATCTACTTCGATGGTCGAGAGCTCCGAAAACCGAACACGACAGCCTGTCGCTGGACCTGCCACCGCATAGTTGCATGGGTACCGTTGAGAAGTTTCTAGTGTCGTGTAGGTGTTAGTAACGGCAGGCGTTCCCTGCATCGCCCGCGTGCAATAGTTGTTCCTGCCTTCCCTGTCTCCTGCAGGGGGTATGCTCCACTGGCAAACGCCTCCCTCAGCGCCCATTTATCCAAGCTAACCTCTGGACGTCAGCCTTTTAGGATTTTGCAATGCCGGCGTCAAAGTCCCTGTTTTACTTGAGCGTATCGGAGATTGCGGCCGCAGTCGGACGGAACAGGTACCGTCCGCCGGAGCAGGTCCTTGCAGACCGCTACCGCAAGGAGTTCCCAGAGAAGAACACCCTCATGATGGAGATTCTGACGGGAAGCCCTCTCGTCCTTGCTCGAGAGGCAGTGAAAGGCGCGCTGGCTTCGCAGAGGTTCGCGCAAGCCAAGACGGAAGAGAACGCTCCTAAGCGCGCTCGCATCGCGGAGGAAGTAGTTTCGTCGGCTTTGGAGCAGTTGAGCTGTACGTTGGACTCTGCCAATCAGAAGGCGCTGCAGGAAAGCGAAGAGGCTTCGAAGCTTGTGGAGGAATTGCAGAAGAGCGTGGAAGATCGCGGCGCCGAGTGTGCAAAACGCAAGGCAGACGAAGTTGCGGTGCGCGAGGAATTGCGAGGACTGGAGGCGCGCGTCGAGGACGGCTCGAGCAAGTTGGCGTTTCTGGAGGCCAGCCTGGCGGCGGCCAGAGACTGCAGCCTGGAAGAAGAAGCGCACTCGTTGGAGTTCGACGTGGCAGAGAAGAAGCGACAGGCCCTCGAACTGAAGGAGCATATCGCGAGAACCAAGTTAGAACACGCAGATGCGGTGCAGCGCCTTCGAGAGGCGGAAGGAAGACTGGAGTTTGCGAAAGCCGAATTCGGGAAAGGCGTCGATCTCGAGCAAAGAGCCAAGCAGCGCGAGAGAGAGGTCGTGGCCCTGACCCGCGCGGCGCCGAGCTTCGTCAAGAGCGAAATCAAGAGCGCCGTGCAGACCCATGTCGGCATCACCCAGGAGTCCGCGGCGGTGGCCGCCGTGACAGGCTTCGAGCCCGCCGACGGGCCCCTGGTGTATGGGACTTACACCTGTGGAAAATACAGATTCCGATTCGGGGGAAAATGCGACGGGAGGAAGACGACCACCGGAGAGCTCTTGGAGGTGAAGACTCGGCAGAACCGCTTCATGGGTTTGCCCGTCTACGAGGAGATACAGGTGCTGGCGTATCTCTTCATCTACAATCAAGAGAGGTGCTTTTTCCGTGAGGTGCTGCAGGGTGAGACCAAAGAAGATCGACTTGTCACACGGGATGACGCCAGACTGAGATCTCTCATAGACGAAGGGCTGTTAGAGCTGATGCGCAAGTGGGAGCGGATGTGCAGCGACGAAACGTATTGTCTCGACGTGCTTCGCTCTCACCCTGCAAAGCAGTGACAGCGAATAAAGTGCCTCTGCTGGAACTACGTCAAAAAATCCTCGCTAGAGTAAAAAAACACATGCAGTCGCGCATACCAGTCGAAGATGCGCGACGACTCGTTTCGAACTTTTTGCGGCCTGCTGATAAGTGGTCTCTCGCCCAGAGTTCTCGAGCTAATGACAAGCCGTTGGAGTCGGCGTGCGGTCTCCTGCTTTGCGTCGAGCCCCCTGGGCGCGTAGGCGTATGTTTTTACACGTCGGTCAAAGAGGAAGCTGCTGCGTTTCCAAGCGGTCTGAACCAGACGCTTTTCGAGGAACCTAGCGGAAGTCGAACGCTTGGTGTGCGCTGTGGATCCTATGCGAAGCCCGTGAGCTGCAAACCAGAGATTGGTAAGGTTGCGAGAGCGATCACGCCCGTCAAGATGATCAAGAGCATGATCCGGCTGCTCGTCAGAGCTGCTCGTGAATACAACGTAGGTCTGAATTACAACGACAGGACAGTAGCGTGGGCATGTGGAGAGGTTCCCAGCAACGACGAATGGACTTCAGCTGGTTCTGCAGCCAAGTACCCCATAGCCCCGGCTCTCAAGGCAAAGGGCGTTACAGGGTTAATCCTGGAAGATGTGGAGGCCGGCCGGGAAACCTTCACATTTACAGTGTTCACGACTACAGACTGGCTGACGTTGAGATGGGATAAGAATACACGAACGCAGCGGAGGTTATGGATACCTTCAAGAAATTCTCCAACAACCTTCTGCGCGCGAATTCCGATATCTGGACATGAAGCTCGTTGTTCCGTAGACGACTTCGCTGAAATTCTACAAAGTATCATAGATCTGGATGCACCGTTGCGAGGAGCAATCATGCAATCAGGAGAGGAAGAGTACGCTCATGGCTCCGAACAAGAACGCTCCGTCAGACGTCGGCTCGAGCATGGCGCCTACGTACACGCGCCCCCTCCTGTCTATAACAGAGACGTCGGCGAGTCACATTCCGCCATGGAAGCCAATTTCTATCCAGCGACGTTCTCATTTTCGGTCGCCCCTAACTATGACGTGAAGATGGTAGGCTCTTGTGCGTCTCAGAAACGAAAGCTAAAATAGAGACAACCCAGCGATTTGAAGTCAATCAGGGGAGTGTATGATGCTCCCTTCCGATAAGGTATTTTAAGAGTACAAGAAGAAGATCGAGTCGTCACGCGGGACGCCTGGCGCCTGGCTGAGATCTCTCATAGATGAAGGGCTGTTAGAGCTGATGCGCAAATGGGAGCGGATGTGCAGCGACGAAACGTCTCGACGTGCTTTGCTCTCATCCTGCAAAGCAGTGACAGCGAATAAAGTGTCTCTGCTGGAACGATGCCAGAAAAATCTTTTCTAGAGTGAAAAAAACACATGCAATCGCGCATACCAAACGAGGATGCTCGACGACTCGTTTCGAATTTTTTGCGTCCGGTTGATAAGTGGTCTCTCGCCCAGACTTCGCGAGGTAACAACAAGCCGTTGGAGTCGGCGTGCGGTCTCCTGCTTTGCGTCGAGCCCCCTGGGCGCGTAGGAGTATGTTTTTACACATCGGTCAAAGACGAAGCCGTTGAGTTCCCACGTCTGCACCAGACGCTTTTCGAGGAACCTAGCGGAAGTCGAACGCTTGGTGTGCGCTGTGGATCGTATATGAAGCCAGTGAGTTGCAAACCGGAGCTTGGGAAGGTTTCGCGAGCGATCACACCCGTGAAGATGATCAAGAGCATGATCCGACTGCTCGTCAGAGCTGCTCGTGAATACGACGAAGGGCTGAATTACGACGATTGGAAGATAGCGTGGGCATGTGGAGAGATTCCTAACGACGAAGGATGGACTTCAACTAGTTCTGCAGCCAAGTACCCCATAGCGCCATCCCTTAAGGCAAAGGGTGTTACAGGGTTGTTCCTGGAAGACTGGGAGGCCGGTCGGGAGACCTTCACATTTACAGTTTTCATGAATACAGGCAGGCTGTGGTTGATATGGAACAATGATAATCTTCGGTCAACAACCATGTGCAAGCGAATTGGTACATCTGGAAGTGTAGTTCGTTGTTCGGTAGACGACTTCGCTGAAATTCTACAAGATGTCATAGATCTGGATGCACCGTTGCGAGGAGCAATCATACAGTCAGGACCTGAAAAGTACGCTCATGTCTCTGAACAGGAACGCGCCGTCAGACGTCGACTCGAGCACGGATCGCACGCGCACACGTTTCCGGAGGTCACTAAGAGCGGGGTAGTATACGCGTGGGAATCCAACTTATATCCAGCGACATTCTCATTTTCGATCGCCCCTGACTATGACGTGAAGATGGTAGGCTCTTGTGCATCTCAGAAACGAAAGCTCAAATAGACCATTTCAACTCTCCGCCGTCGCTGGAGAATCGCAACTCAGTTTTTCCCAAATCTTGAAAGCTTTCAGACCTTGTCTTGTGTAGAACGCGCATTGCCCAGACCTTGGTGAAGGTGTGTTTAGCGCTTTCGGTGGGGCAAACTCCTGCTCAACAGGCTTCGGTCACGCTCCAGCACCTCAAGCTCGACTTCGTTTCCGCCTGACTGGTCATCACGATGCAAGGGGGATCGAGCAGGTAATAATCGTAGAACCGTCAAGAACTTGCTTCTCCCCAACATCAAAATGTCTCAGAGCGCTTTGATTCGGCTTGTGAGAAGCTGTCTGCTCAAATAAAAAACATGACGAGTGCGATAGAAATGTGGCAGGTAGAGCCCTTGCATACACAGTTACTGTCGCGCTCCAGCTGGACCCCGTCTATGATCGGAGATAGAGTGACTGATGCTTACGTCTGCGTCAGGGGACCTCCGCTGAAAGCGGTGCGAAGCCAACTAGACGACACAGGCCCTTGGGTACAAGCCCAGGAACTTTCTTCTCCTATCTACGCATCCTGCTGCAATATCCTAGGGGGCGACTCTTGCAACGGCTACATGCTGGGTGATGAGCCTGATGGGTCTTGTGCGCCACTGCGCGGGAGAGTAGTGCATACGGAATCGATCGGAAGATGTTTTAGATTGGATCCAGACGAAGTTAAGAAAATAGATCTGAAAGCAACGCCTCGTCCGATCTTTCAGTTAGAATTCGACGGCGTCACTCCTCAACAACTTGCCGAGGTATGGGCTAAGTACGAATATATTCCCAGGTAGAACAGACGTTTATGGTATCTGTCTATTTAAACGAGTCCGTCTTTTCGTGCTTGTGGAAACTCGAGGAGACTGCACGTGGCTCGGAAAACGAAGAGTAGGAATGAGGGCAATGTGGCTTGACATTCTCCGCGAGGCCGGCCAGCTTGATTGAGGAGGGCGCTCGACGTTCTGACGATATCCTCGTGGAGATTGCTAGCTTCTTCAATGGAGTGTATAACGAGTCGCCGACCGCCACGGAAGTCAATTTCATCCAGCGACGCTCTCATTTTCGATCGCCCCTGACCGTGCGTGAAGACGGTAGGCTCTTGTGCGTCTCAAAAAACGAAAGCTCGAATATAGGACGACTTTAGACAACCTCATCGATTCCAGACAAGCGTGTGGTCTACCTTGAGGTTAATCCGGATTGCAAGTCACGCTCGAGTTCCTCCAGCGCGTCGAGGAGAGTTTGGTTGAGATTTTTAACCGCTTTTCTACAGCGCTCCGCCGACGCTGGAGACTCACAACACAGCCTTCCCAAATCTTTCAGGCTTTGAGACTTTGTTTTGTTTAGCACGCGCATTGCCCAGCCCTTGAGAGAAGAAGTGTCCTGAGCATCTACGGACACAAAACGTTCTATCACTGATTCGATTTCTTGTTCGAGTTACTGCAACTTAGAGCACCGGAGGTTGGAGTTCCTGTGAAAACTCAGGACTGTGTCCTGCATAGCCTGCATGACGTTCCACATATACGTTATTATTTCCACTTCTTCGTCTGATAGTTTCGAGTCTGAGGTATTGCGACGTGCCGAACTTTTTGGGATATTTGTTCGGTCTGTGTGCATATCTCTTTTACAGAGGGTGCGCAGAAGTTTTGACGACTTGTTGCGACTTGCGGACGTCCCGATCGACACCTGGTCGACTGCGCGGCTCGCAAAACGCATCGCAGCTTCACTGAGAGTCGAGCAAGAGACTTGCACGACTTTGAGACTTGAAAACGCATGGCTGTCGTAAATTCTTTCCCGGAGAGCGTCCACGAAGAAATCGAGAAATGGACAGTGCGTTACAGTATCCTGGTTCTGTACACTGTTTTAAGGTAAAAAAAGCCAGAACTATCGGCGATCCTGCGTAACTTGCGCTTTCCTTCACGTCATGAAGCTGGAGACCGCCGAAAGCTTAGACTTGCTGAATTTCGGGTATCAGCGCTGCCTGGAAAATTCTGCTCGTGGCAGTGAACTCTCAGCAACTTCGGTGATTGTGACGATGTATCTCTTGGCGGTATTGCTGGCTCTCTTTGCCCACCTGTACTTTGCAGCTCGAAAGTCGATGCAGGAGCGGCCGTGTCATGCACGTGAAGCGTTCCAGTCAGCGGTGTGGAACTTCGCAGGCGACAGGGCTATGGTCGATCGACCTCTGGACACGCGCACTGTTTCCCGACCATCGAACTTCGAAGGTCCGACGGAAACGTCTGAGAGACATCGCGATACACACGCCATCCCGCAGCCAGTCCTGTCGCAGCAGACCCTTCGAGAACGGACTAAGACCCCGGCGAGCTCAAGGCACTCGAGCGAGGGGCGGAGTTCCGTGGCCTCGAGCAGGAAAACGAAGTAGTTGCGTGGGACTACGTCCTTTGCGCGACGCACCTTCATCGAAGGACCCTGACGTAACTCGGTCGGCGCGTCAGAGCACACCCCATTCGAATCGCTGGGTCCGACCTCAGGAAGGTCTTCGTGCGGAATGCCATGTCCAAGCGTGGACTGACGTTCGAGCTGGGCTTCGTGGAAGGGAAGACTCAGGACGTGCATGTCGTGAATGCTCTCGAGGCACATCGGGGCATGTGAATCGCGAGAGCCTTTGCAGTTTCTTCCCATCTCGAAGAGTGGGTGTCGGCGACGCATGAGGAGTTAGTTGACCTTGCTCGGCGCGAGTCGGTGCCCGGTGAAGTGCAGCAGTGCCGACGCTGCCAAGTTCCCAGTCTCCAGACGCGCCACATCTGGAAGCACCAGAAAGGTCTTATCCACCGAGTAGGTTGCGATGCCTGCGAGTCTGTCGCAGTTTTTCTTCGCTCGCTGGCACCAAAAGTCTCAAACTAGTCTTATTAGCGTCACTAGTCGCCATGTCTCGCGCAGAGAGATCACGTAGCCCACATGGTGAACTTGCACTGCCAGCCTCTAGTTCTCGTCCCTCGTTGCGGTCCTTCGACCTCGACAAGATGGAGCTGACGCTGAGTGGGCGGGTCGTGAAGGTCTACCGCTTCGCAGACGACCCAGAGATGCCGTGGTTCCAGGCTAAACCTGTCGTGACCTTCCTCGGGTACAAGAACAATTCACAGACTTTGAAGGATTATGTCTATCCCGAGGACCAAATGTCTCTAAAGGGGTTACTGGAGGCCAAAGGACTGCCTCTGGGGGTTGGTATCTCCCAGATATCAACCCTTGGGTACCACGAGCTCAAGGCAATTCACATCAACGAGCCGGCGCTGTATTCGCTGATCTTTGGGTCTAGGAAGGAAGAGGCCAAAGAGTTCAAGCGCTGGGTCTGCGCGGCAGTGCTCCCGTGCATCCGCCGCAAAGGCTTCTTCGGAAATATCGCTGCGACCCTGCAGGCCCGCGACAAAGAGCTCGCTGTGGCCTTGAAGGCTCGCGACGAAGAGCTTGCAGTGGCTCTGAAGTCCCGCGACGATGCTCGCCTCGCTCAGCTGGAGGCGGTACTAGATGCCTCACTTGGCCGCCGCGACGAGAGGATGCTCAATCGCCTGGCGCAGCAGTGCGAGCAGCTCTCCGTGAGCGTCGTCTTTGCGATGCAACGGGGCGTGACTGCGGCGCTGCAGCCGCTGCTGCTGAGCCTAGAGCCGCTGAAGGGTCTCACGAGCAGCGTCTCCATGAGCGTGCGCGGGGCGGTGAAGGACGTCATCGACGCGGCCGTGACGAGTGCGGACAGCAAGCTCGTCAAGGCCTTCCGCGCGGCAACTAAAGCCCCGGCGAAGCGCAGCAGTGCCGACGCCGCCAAGTTCCCAGTCTCCCAGCGCGCCACGCCGAAGCAGAAGGTCGAGGCGCTGAGCCTGGCCAAGGTGGCGTGCGAGGAGTTCCCTGGGCGCGACCTGCATTACAACACCTGGAAGTCCGTGAAGTCGGAGTTCGGCAAGCGGGCCAAGGCCGAGCGACTGCGCCGACACGGGCTCGATGTCGCCAGTCCCGACTTCGAGTCGCAGCCGCTGTTGTGGTGCACCGGCCTCGTGGACGGCTGCAAGGAACGCTACCTCTACTTGGAGAGGCATCGAGCCATGTTGCGAGCGGTCTGGCACCGCAAGCCGCCTTTTGGCCAGAGCCTTCACGACTGGGCTGTCGAGCTACAGGCCGGGGCCAAGGCCGAGACAGGCTACGTCGAGGTCGAGTGGCCAGAGGATGCAGCTGAGCTGGAGGTCTTCGGATGACAAGCCGTCTCAAAAAGACAGACTCGCTAAGAACACTCTGATGACTGTAGCAGCGCACATGGCTCATGGGCCAGGAGCGACCCGACGCCGCGCTCGGGCGGCTTCTGTCCCAAAGCGAAGTTAAAACGAAGAGAACCCTAAGCTCTGGAGTAGAGTCTATAGGGTAGAGCACATGTAATAGGCACGACACTTTGATCCGCATGGCAAGCGATCGCTCCAGAGGTGAGATTATTCACGCATCCTAATGCGCGTGGTATTTCATAGCCTTTCGTGACTATACAGGTGGTTCATTACCGTGGACTTTGCAAAGTACAGACACTCTGTAAGGTCGATAGATTCACTCCTCGCCATGGCGCCCAAGCAGTCTCGCCACGATGGCGGCGCGGACTTATGGTTGCGACAGCAGCTGGCGGAGATCAAGCAGGTGCCCCTGGAACAGGTGGGGCGCATCCGCATGACGCCGGAGAAGCTGCCTTCTCTCGTGGACGTCGGCGTGATATTGACCGGAAAGGCACCGCGTCACGTTGCAGATGACTTAGCTGCTATTATGCGGAAGCACCCTGATTTGTCCGAGAAAGTCGGACAAATAAAATTCGGAGGGCGTGGTAATCACAATACGCCAGTGCCGAAAGACCTCGCAGGCCTCATCGAGATCATCTTCCTCCTGCCTGGCCGCGCAGCCGCGCAGGTGCGCCGGGCGGCGGCGCAGGTCTTCGTGCGCTATCTGGGCGGCGACCTCTCCTTGATCGGCGAGGTGGAGCACCTCAACCACGTCCAGTCCTTCCTCCGCGAGAACGCTCCGGATCATCCGCTGCGCCACTTCGGCGAAGCCGTGGAGGGCCACGGCGCGTCTCCTGAGGAGGACAGTGCTGCAAGGGAGCTGAAGCTGCAGCACCAGAAGCGCATGCTGGAGCTGGAGTTCGAAGAGAAGCAGTGTGAGCTGCAGGCGAAGAAGGTGCGCATAGCTGCCGAGGAGGAGAAGTTGAAGGCCGAGAACGCCGCGGCTCTGGAGAAGTTGAAGGCCGAGAACGCCGCGGCTCTGGAGAAGTTGAAGGCCGAGAACGCAGCGGCTCTGGAGAAGCTGAAGGCCGAGAACGCCGCGGCTGCGGAGAAACGCAAGGCCGAGGTGCAGCGGCAACAGGACGAGACGCACGAAGAATTTCGACGACAGCGCGCGTCCACGATCATGGCCAACTTGGAGGCTCTCCGCATGTTGCGCCCCGACGCGCCGCTCTCCCCTCGCTCCCAGAGGGTGGTCGAAGACGAGCTCCGCACGGGGCTCATGGGCCAGGAGCGACCAGACGCAGCGCTCGGGCGGCCGGTCTACTGCTCGCGATATTTGCAGGAGAAGCTATTTCTGAAGGAGTGGGCGGCGAGAGAGCGCGCCAAGGTCTTTGGGAATGACGTGAAGACCGCCGTGCGACGCCGCTTTCCAGACTACAACCTGGAGGCGCGAACGAACCGCAGCGTCGATGGCCATGAGCGCGAAGCGCACCTTTACTTCGAGGCGCATCTGCCCGCTTTCGACGAGGCTCTTCCTCTTTACGTCGCTAGGGCCGTCCCGGTCCGAGACGAAGAGTTGACGGTCGAGGGGCTCCGAAGGAAGCGCGCCCGCCAAGAACAGGGGCTGAGGAGTTTTGTGCAGCGGCTGTAGAGGCACTCACAAGCCTCGAGACGGGGCGAGGAATGAGGGCAACGAAATGTTCACCTTTGTGGTCGGGACCTGTCGTTTGATTGAGGAGGAAGCTCGACTTGTGACGACACTCTGGACAGTACCGAATATCGTCGAGTTGGCTCGCAACGAGCGTCATATCGCGCAGACAATCGGGATGACGCTCTTCTATGTTGCGTCGCATCTCTTCTGGCAAGGACAGAGTAAGGAACCACCTTTTAGGACCGTATTCTTTGAAAACGTAAATACATCGATTCAGCTTTTCAGCAGCTAGCTGGATCTCGTGATGCTGTGCCCACTCAAAGTCTGTATTGAGCCGGCTTCGCAAGCCTGGCTCATCATCTTCATCATCGATATGTGCCCGTGCCACTCCGCTGTTTGGATGATCGTCTAACCATTGTAAAAGTTCTCGCTTGAAGTCGGAGACTTTCGCATTGTCCCAGTCTTCATTGAGAGTTTTGGCGAGAGCGTAGTAAAAACAATTTCCATCACCCCGAACGTGTTTGACAGTAAATCCAGGCGGCGCAACATGAGCAGCCGTCGGAACGCTGAGCTCTCGAACGTCCGAGGGAACTCTGGAATGTCGAGTCGCCAGCACGCCGAGCCCTACGGACAGCAGGCCAGCGAGGACCAGGTGCTTCTTTGGCAGATTGTAGACACTGTGCATGCTAGTCTGCTTTATTTTCCCGTGCGTCTCGTCGCGTCGTTGCGCTGAAGTCTCGGCAGACCCCTTTGCTCGACTGCAAGTCCCCATGCGAAGTGGGCGAATCCCACTTTGATCCTCAGTCCTCGAACAAAGTTAAAACGAAGAGAGCCCTAAGCTCTGAGGTAGAGCGATGCAAGAGGCATGACTTGGCTCTGCGGTTCCCACTTCGGTCCCCAAGCGAATAGGGCGGATCCCGCTTCGGTGGGATTCTCCCACTAAGCTCCGAGGCAGGAAGTAACTTCGCCTCTCGAGCGAATAGGGTCTTCAAGCTTCCGAGGCAATGTAGTGGGCGACACTGGAAGATCCCGATTGATTCACTGATTTCTTTCGCTTCATGCCCGCCGCTTCCTGATCACTCTGTTACCTTGCGGCGCTTGCTGGCCCCAGCCATCTTTCTCTGCTCTTTTACCTTGTCCGACGCCTTCTGGAAGGCGTTGGCGGTGGACTTCACGAAAGCCTCAGCGCTGTCGTGTCTCGTCGGACGCCTCTGCGATTGTCCTTAAGACGCTTGATTTTCCGCAGCGCGTTGAGGATCTCGAGAAGTCCATTTTCCAGTATATTCGATTTGTAGAATAGACGCATGGACCGCTACGAGGCACTTGTGGCAGAGAACAAGGGTTTAAAGGCTGAATTAGCTTGCCTTCAGCAACAGAACAAGATCCTCGAAAGATGCCTGGCTGCAGCAAATGACAAGATCGCGTCAATCCAGCAGGTCTATGACAAAAGAGAAGCGGCTGAGGAAGCCCAGATCAGATAACAAGGCGCTACCCCCCGCAGTGGCGACAATCGTTCAAGAGTACCAGGGAAATCCTTGAACGTAGGGGAATGCCCAAACGCTCAGACACTGCTTCTGCAGCACTTGAGCTGGTTGGTCGTTGGGATCGCGACGCTCACCTGGAGCATCAGAAGAAGATGCTGCGGTGGTGTTATCGTCAAGTGGATCACTTCAGATGGGGGCGGAATGTGCTCATGAAAGATGTGGTGATGGCTATGATTGAGGATGGCTACAACAGGCTACCTATGTATACCTGGGAGGGGTTGGAATTGCATGATGTCCTGCGGCGGCTGACTAGACAGCTTCACAATGTTGCCCCTGTAAGTCCTTGTGACGGTCATCACGAATGGTTTAAGTTTCCTCTCCGGCTATTTATGGAGTGCGCGTGTTCTAGAGATGGACAGATAAGCGATCGCAGTGCTGAGAGTGAGGTCGACCTGTAGTCGTAGATGCACATAGCCAGTACAGTTGAACAAAAAGGCCTCGCACCGTTCATTCATGCACCGGCTCGCAGCTTTCTAAAAAAAACGAAGACACCTAACCTCGCCAATCGCTGCAGCGACAGAAGAGCCAAAGGCGCGCGCAGAGCGCAGCAGCCTTGGACTGCACCCGCCATGTCGGCTCTTTCCGACACCCTGCTCTACCTGCCCCAGGTGCTCTTGTTGATCCCATGAAGGTCATGTACGTGCTCCTGAAGAACCCTGCCCCGACCTTAGCTGCAGCAGTTCGACCTGGTTGTCGACCACAGACCTGGCGAGGCACGTCGCAGCCTCTTTGAAGGTTCAGTAAGACAAACTCTCGCAATATCGCATGCACTCACAGATTGTGAGTGACTTGTTGAATAAAAGCGATGATAGATTCACATACGCGTCTTCGGTGAGACCGTAAAAGCAGATGTCTCGGTGTAGAAACTGATGAATGAACAGGACACATGCACCATTTCCTCATCTCTGTCCGAGTTGTGGTTCAAAGTCTAGATTTGTATATTCTCCGCCATGCCTCCCAAACGGGGTCTTCCGGTTGGAACCTCTGTGGTCACGCTTGAGGAACTGACGGCCGGCGCTCGTAAGACAGCTGATGGCAAGGTTTCGGCCACGGATGCGATTATGGTGGTGAAGAAGTGCAACAGACGGGTGGCTGCAATTACATTGAAAAGGCTTCAGGATGAACAACGCATTCCGAAGCTTGAGATGGTAGTCTTTGGCAGAACGTCTTTGGTGCCAAACCCTGCATGTGGAGGTAATCGGCTCCCAGAGGCAGCAGCAGACGCCCGTCAGATTGTACAGATCCTCTGGGCGCTCCCAGGAGACACCGAATTCCGTCGCAACTCTGCTGACGTGGTGGTGCGCTACCTCGGGGGTGATCCGCGAATGGTGAACGAGATCTTGGCGAACCGTGCCGCCCAGGAGACGCTTGCTCGGGAGGACCCTGCTCATCCGGTGCGCATCTTCGGGGAGGCTGTGGAAGCGGAGGGCTCGGCGTGTGGAAACGACGTTTCAGTTTCCCTGAAACGCACCAGAGAGGATGCTGCAACAGATGGTGCCCACTCAGCATGCGTCGTGCGACCGTCGTCAAAGAGAATGCTCGAGCTGCCTGAAGCGTGTCTGGAGTGGAAAAGAGACTTAAAGGTGGATGTGAAAGATCTACCAGGAGTGAAGGCTCTGTTCGAGGTTATGCTGCGCGTGGAACTCGAGAAGCAAGCACTACCGGCGAGCTCGCCCGTGAAAGCCTGGGCCAGAGCACCTCCTCTGCGTTTCAAAGCTTTAGCTCAGGATGCAGTATCTTCGTATCAAGCTCATCTTACCAGAAGCTCTGAGGCTACGAGAGATACACCTCAAGCTACCTCCTCTTCGGATACAGTACAAGGACGTCAGGCCGAAAGCTGCGATGAAGATGACGATGTACTGAAAGTCTCAGAAGTTATGCATGCGGCTGGAGTCTGGCCAGGGGTGTGGATGAGCTACAGGAGCGATCTAGCCAATCAAATGCTTGTCCTGAAATGCGCAGCAACGCAGGGCAACTTTTCGGAAAGACGGCAGGAGGTTGTCCGTGGACACACGCAGGTCCTTGTGCATAAATACAAGAAGAGCTGCGATTGGCCCCTGGCTTGGACGGCAGTGCAGAAGACACGAGATCTCTATGAGAAGAGGATTCGCGAGTGCCTCGACGACATGCTGCGACTTGCAGGAGAAGGCCCTGTTGGAGGCTTGTTGACCTCAGACCTGGCGAGGCGCGTCGCAGCCTCTTTGAGGGTTCAGTAAGACAAACTCTCGCAACATCGGATGCAATCACAGAATGCGAGCGACTTGATGGATAAAATCGATGATAGATTCCCCACACACACACACACACACACGTCTTCGGTGATGTCTCGGCATAGAGGCAGGTGTTCGAACGGCAGTTTCGATCATGGTGGCGAAGCGGTGCCCATGCACGCAAAGTCGCTTCGTACACATTTAGGTTTTGTCAAGTCGGAGGGGTGAACTGGACACTGCAATTCGACCAGGCACATCGAAGAGGTCTCGGCGTAGAGACTGATGAATGAACAGGAGATGCACGGGTTCCTTTATCTGAAGCTCACACTTTAGGTCTCTTTCTTGCCCTGTCAACATGCCGCCAAAGAGAACTTGCCAGGCCGATGCATCGGTGGTCACGATTGAAGAGTTGACAGCTGGCGCTCGCAAGACCACAGATGGCAAGGTCTCAGCAACCGACGTGATCATGGTGGTGAAGAAGTGCACGCGCAACAACGCGTCCAGAATTCTGAGGAACTTGCAAGAAGAAGAGCGCATTCCCGTGCTGGACGTGGCAATTTTTGGCGAAGCAAGTCTTGCTTCGCCAAACTCAGGTCGTGGAGGCAACCGGCTCCCAGAGGCAGCAGCAGACATCCGTCAGATGGTGCAGATCCTGTGGGCGCTCCCAGGCGACACCGAATTCCGTCGCAACTCTGCTGACGTGGTGGTGCGCTACCTCGGGGGTGATCCGCGTATGGTGAACGAGATCTTGGCCAACCGTGCTGCCCAGGAGACGCTTGCTCGGGAGGACCCTTCTCATCCGGCGCGCATCTTCGGGGAGGCTGTAGAGGCAGAGAGCTCAGCCGCTGGAGATCACGCCCCTGCTTCCTTGAAGCGCAGGAGGGAGGATGCCGAGATTGCAAAGATCGAGGCAGATCAGGCGGCCTTCTTGGAGGAGTGTGCAGCTCGTCAGGCCGAAGCTCGCGCCCGCCAGGAGGAGGCTGTCGCCCGCCAGAAGGAGGCCGTGGTCCGCCAAGAAGAAGCCAAGGCCAAGAAGTTGACGGCTCAGGGGGCCGTCGAGGCCGCAGAGCACGCGCTGACTCAGCAGCGGCATCAGAGGCAGCTGGCCGACGCCGAGTTCCAGCGGCAGGCGCAGCTGCAGGAGGCCTGGCAGATGACAGAGCTGCGGTCCCAAGTGGCAGCCGGAGAGATTTCGGAGGATGCAGCGAGGGGCCTTCTTCCCACGAGACGCCGGGTCGCGCTGGAGCGCTTCGTCGGGACGCAGCTCCGAGGGGACCTCTCCAGCTATCGCGCGCGTCTACAGGCTATGCGCAAGACGGAGACGGGCCTCGCGTCCGAACTTGGTCGTCGAGCAAAGGCCTCCCTCCAGACGCGCACGCGTTTCCTGTCTAAGCCACACGGGGACACCGTGGACGGAACTGTGACATGGTACGAAGAGGATCAAGCCGAGCTCTTCGAGTTGACACGCGAGATTCTGGACGCCTGGACCGCGCTGCCACCTGGACAGACGACTTTGAGCGTTTCCATCGCTCGCTAATAACTGTGCAGTGGAAGTGCCCTCCCGACCTCTTAGTCAACATCGTAGGGAGAAAAACGAAGAAGACGATGAATTTCGAAGCAGATCTGACAGGGATCGATGTGACCAGGCTTCCATGTGTATGAAGCAGAGGCATCGTGCCTGCGAAGCTTAGCATTCTCTGCAATTACGTGTTTTCTGCATATTGAGATAGATGTCTCTTGATCGCTGGTGCTCAAAAACGTTCCGTTGTTTTCATCGGGACAACACTGTTCTTTTAGATCGCACGAGACTCAGTCTCAAATCGCCGCCACCCAACATGGACAGCTGGCTGAACGTCCGAAACCAGCAGGCGCTCAGCCACTTCAGCGAAGAGCAGAAGCTCGATGCCGTCTTCCGCATGATCGCGGAGAGCTCTCGAAATCCGCAGCCGGTGTGCCATGCGAGTCTCGAGGCGCTGATCCGGGGGGTTCGGAGACTACAGCCGGAGGACCTACGAGTCTCTGGGGGCTTTGACGCCCGCGTCGCCTTGCAGCTCATTGTCGGAAACGGAGAGGATGGCGACGTACTGCTGAGTCGTCTGGAGCGGCACTGCTCGCGCCTTTCCATGGCGATAATGAGCTTGGAGCCGTTTCTCCCGCGTCTCGCGGATGGTGTCTTGGGGGTGTGCGAGCTTCCGAAACTGTGCCTGGCGTGCTTGGAGGCGCAGAATATCGCCCTCGTTCCCTTGGACTGGGAGGACGTGAAACCCGCGAGCGAGCTGCGTTCTCTGCTGGAGAATTTGGGGAAGGCCTTGGGTGTTGACATGCACCAACCCTTTAAGGACCTGCGGGTGGCCTCCCATGTGTTCATGAAGATGGGCATCGATATCTCCTTGCGCATCACCATGGGATGCCAGCGCATCCCCGCCGACCTCCGGCGCCGGCGATCCTTCCTCGGAAAGCGCATGTCGGGAGGCGTCGCGCTGGCTCAGCGCGGACTCCAGCGAGCGTTTATCCTCGAGCCGCACATTCGAAGCCTCGACGGTCCCGCTGCGCGGCCGTCGGACAGTGCCCGCGCGGAGCCGGTACCGCCTAGACCGGCCCCCACGGCGGATGAAGAAGCGAATGCGGCAGCGGCGACCGCCGCAGTGGCGCTCGCCAACGAGCAGGCGCGAGAAGCTCGACGCCAGCGCCGAGCAGGCGTGGTGCCCCTCGAAGGAGCGGATGCCGCGCGCCAGGGGGGCCGGCCTCTCGGGGTCGGGCGTCAAGCTCCGCCCCAGCAGCAGGCAGAGCCGAGCCGGGCGCAGCGCAGGGCCCTCGGCCGCGCGCAGGCGCGCCTTGAGGCCTCCCGCCTCGCCGACGCCCGGAAGAAGGCGGAGGCGGATGCCGCGTTCCTTCGGGCCACGGAGGTCGCTTCCTTTTCCAAGATCTCCGCGCGTCCGGTGGAGGAAGGTCCGAGCGTGGAAGAGGTGGAGCGCCGCCTCGGAGGCTTCTTGGAGAGGAGCCACAAGGCCGAGAAGCATCGCAAGAAGCGCGAGGCCAAGAAGCTAGGCCTTGTGCACAGCTCCGTGGTGCACCAGCTTTTCGTCCAACGTGACGATGGAAGGAATGGTTTACTCTGAGTGCAAATGAAGCTGTCTGTATTATTCCTTCATTCATACTTCAACAAAACCGTTGGGTCCAAGCACTGAAGCGTCTTGCATCGATGAAAAAAACAATCCCAGGCTGCTCCGAAAACCCTGAGGCCAGAATCCTGAAAGACGACCGCCAGGAGTCTCACGGTGAACACGCAATGATGCACTTTCCGCGTTCCATCACTTCCTTCTAAGTTATACAGTATGTACGCCTCGTGCATGTTTGTGTCAGGCATTCTTAGTCGTTTGATGACTGTAGCAACGCACATGACCTAATTCCATGCTCGTGCGCGCGCTAGAAGTCCTTAAGCCATAACAAGGCTTAGCGTCGACAATGGACTGCTTATTATGAGCGCTGTTTAAGAGTTCGAGTTGTGCTTGTCGAGAAAACAGTAACTTTTGTTTTAGTGCCATGGCGACAGAAGATGTCATTCTCAAAGTTCCTGTGAACCGATCAACATGTGCAGCTTGGCTGAAAAGGCAAGACCCTCCGATTGTGGCGGATGCTTTGAGCCTTTGTGAAGTTGCATTCTCTGCTGTCCGCAGGGATGTATCTGAGGGTGAAATTGCTCGAATCGAGCATCTCCACGCGTGTCAAATAAAAGAGACACGCGAGAAGCTTGAGCGTGAGAAATCAGCTTTGGCGCAAGAAAATCTCCAAATCAAGAATGATGCAAAATCTCAAGCCCAGGAGAGTGAGCGACGATACCGTGAGGAACGGGAGAATGCTCTTGAGCAGTTGCGTGAGCAACACAGAAAAGCTTCCACTGTACAGGAGGAGATCTTTTCAGAGCTAGAGGCTAAACTCAAAGCTGCCCGCACCTCGAAACAGGAAGCCATCGAAGAAGCGCTCGAAAAGCAACGTCGTCAGTTAAATGAAGATGCTTCCCAGCGTGAACATAAACTCAATCAGACGGTGGAGTCTCTTCGCAAGGAGCTTGAGGATATAAAGGACAGCAGTGCAAAGTCGCTATTGGAGGAGATGAAACGTCGAGAAAGTTTTCAACAGGCCAAGGATGATCTGCACGCCAAACATCACGAGAGCATTGTAAAAATCCTCCAGGAAGGTATTAAAAAGCGAGATGCAGATATTGCAAATGCTGAAGAGCGAATTGCTGCACTCATCGGTGAAGACCGTCAGCGTCTGGAACAACTAGTGAAACAACAGAGCGATGCTATGACCCGCTTCAGTGGAGTGGCCTCGAGAGGTCATCTGGGTGAGCGCATTGTGGCTCACATATTTGCCCGGTTACAGCTAGGGGAGTATATTGATGAAAGTGGCGTACCTGGGGATGGCTATGCTGATGGACTTTGGGTGTACCAACCGTCGGCATGCGTCCCACGCTTGAGCGCAATCGTCGAGGTGAAGAACGCCCAAATGCTCCATTCCCAGAAAGACATTGGAAAGTTCCAACGAGATCTCCTGGCTGGCGTTGAGAGTACACGCGTGAATGCTGGACTTTTCCTGAGCTTGGGTTGTCGCTACGCAGGTAAGCCACCACTTCAGCTGGTGATCGAGCATGGAATTCCCGTCTGCTATGCCTCACGAGAAGAAGATGATGCACTGCCAGTGAGCTGCATGATTGAGCTGGCCGTACGTTCACTGGCAGAGGCATGGCCTCTAATCTGCCGACAGCGAGGAGAAGGCGTGCAGCTAACAGTCGCTGCTGCATCAGAGCAGTTTGAGAAGCTTATGCAAGACTGTCAAAATTTCTCGAAGCACATCGCAAAGATCACCAAGGCGGCGAAGACTCAGCTAGTAGAGGCCCAACAATTGGTGAAAATTCGCGATCGAATGGTACAAGGAATCGATGCTGTGAGAATCAACCATCCTTCGCTTGTTCCAGAAGCGTTGGATAAAAATGAGGATGAACAATGTACTGCAGACGAAATGACCACCCCCTCAACGTCATCGTCAGGAGATCGATGTGTAAGTGTTGAAGGGCAGCTCTGCTTGTCAGCTTTTCGTGAGGGCAGATCCGGCAGAACCTATCCGAATCGACCCCAATGCATTGCATCATCCAAAGAGGTTTTACAGAAGGAAGTGCAGTCCAGCACGAGAGGTAAAAAGAGGAAAGTACAAAGTACAATACTGCCACCTGAAGATTTCACCAGCCAATTAATGTATGCGTGAGGGGCTGCCAGCCTTTGCCTATCTATACGATGGTCGTCTCGTAGCTGCCATCGTGAGTGTACATAGACCGTAGTAGCTCGCTATAATGCATCTTACAGCTCTGAAAAATAAATCCACAGAAAAACGGACTACGAATCGTCTCGAATCGTCTCGAATCGTCTCGAATCGTCTCGAATCGTCTCGAATCGTCTCGAATCGTCTCGAATCGTCTCGAATCGTCTCGAATCGTCTCGAATCGTCTCGAATCGTCTCGAATCGTCTCGAATCGTCTCGAATCGTCTCGAATCGTCTCGAATCGTCTCGAATCGTCTCGAATCGTCTCGAATCGTCTCGAATCGTCTCGAATCTTAAGACGAACCTAAAGCGATGCTCGATCAGCATCTCCAGTGCATGCGCGTGACGCACCTCGCCAGATGCTGGCTTGAGATTCGCACATCTCTCCTTCTGCAATCCCTGAAGGTCCACACTTTGTTCGGAAAAAAACGAAGAAGCCATGGCGTCCAGAAGCTATGTACATTTCAGCAGGACTACGTACCGTGCTGATAAATTGTATGTGACAACTCCCTACTGCCTGATAGGCAGGTGTTATGAGAACAAAAAACGAAAAGACTCGGTGTGACAACCCAGGTTCTAGCAGACGAGATCGGGACTTGCTGCTTGCTTTAGATCAACACCAAGGTGAGGATAGATCAGAAAATTTGCACAGAACCTAAGATGAACCTAAGCATAACACGAACGCACGTATGATGTCTGGACATATAAGGGATATGTACGTTATCTACGATCCACGTAACATGACCTTCACTTATACATACGGTATACATACCGTAACGTACGTTATGCAATGCTGCATCAGGCTGTGCTTTTACTGGGCAGGCTGTGTATTTACTGGAGCAGGCTGTGTATTTACTGGAGCAGGCTGTGTATTTACTGGAGCAGGCTGTGTTTTTACTGCATCGGACTGTTCTTTTACTGATCAGGCTGTGTATTACTGGAGCAGGCTGTGGGTTTACTGCATCAGACTGTGTATTTACTGAAGCAGGCTGTGTTTTTACTGCATCAGACTGTGCTTTTACTGGGCAGGCTGTGTTTTTACTGCATCAGACTGTGCTTTTACTGGGCAGGCTGTGTTTTTACTGCATCAGACTGTGCTTTTACTGGGCAGGCTGTGTTTTTACTGCATCAGACTGTGCTTTTACTGCATCAGACTGTGCTTTTACTGCATCAGACTGTGCTTTTACTGCATCAGACTGTGCTTTTACTGCATCAGACTGTTCTTTTACTGAGCAGGCTGTGTATTTACTAGAGCAGGCTGTGCTTTTACTGCATCAGACTGTGCTTTTACTGCATCAGACTGTTCTTTTACTGAGCAGGCTGTGTATTTACTAGAGCAGGCTGTGCTTTTACTGCAGCAGGCTGTGCTTTTACTGCAGCAGGCTGTGCTTTTACTGCAGCAGGCTGTGCTTTTACTGCAGCAGGCTGTGCTTTTACTGCAGCAGGCTGTGGATTTACTAGAGCAGGATGTATTTACTGCAGCAGACTGTGCTTTTACTGAGCAGGCTGTTTTACTAGAGCAGACTGTGCTTTTACTGAGCAGGCTGCGCTTTTACTGAGCAGGCTGTGTTTTTACTGCATCAGACTGTGCTTTTACTGCATTAGAGTGTGCTTTTACTGCATCAGGCTGTTCTTTTACTGAGCAGGCTGTGCTTTTACTGCAGCAGGCTGTGCTTTTACTGCAGCAGGCTGTGCTGTTACTGCAGCAGGCTGTGCTTTTACTGCAGCAGGCTGTGGATTTACTAGAGCAGGATGTATTTACTGCAGCAGACTGTGCTTTTACTGAGCAGGCTGTGGATTTACTAGAGCAGACTGTGCTTTTACTGAGCAGGCTGCGCTTTTACTGAGCAGGCTGTGTTTTTACTGCATCAGACTGTGCTTTTACTGCATTAGACTGTGCTTTTACTGCATCAGACTGTTCTTTTACTGAGCAGGCTGTGTATTTACTAGAGCAGGCTGCTTTTATTGCAGCAGGCTGTGGATTTACTAGAGCAGGATGTATTCACTGCAGCAGACTGTGCTTTTACTGAGCAGGCTGTGGATTTACTAGAGCAGACTGCGCTTTTACTGAGCAGGCTGTGTTTTTACTGCATCAGACTGTGCTTTTACTGCAGCAGACTGTGCTTTTACTGAGCAGGCTGTGGATTTACTAGAGCAGACTGTGCTTTTACTGCAGCAGGCTGTGCTTTTACTGAGCAGGCTGTGGATTTACTAGAGCAGACTGTGCTTTTACTGCAGCAGGCTGTGCTTTTACTGAGCAGGCTGTGGATTTACTAGAGCAGACTGTGCTTTTACTGCAGCAGGCTG
>Ga0194124_10000245_pt1 | contig 85772 bp, 66 predicted proteins | sample TA2KigCas0mmetaG_FD_148605 | JGI IMG/M metagenome (GOLD analysis project Ga0194124, IMG submission 148605) | Freshwater microbial communities from Lake Tanganyika, Tanzania - TA2015031 Kigoma Deep Cast 0m | ecosystem: Environmental > Aquatic > Freshwater > Lake | place: Tanzania: Lake...
ATTTTTTATTTCTTGCTCTTTATATTTTAATTCTAAATTTTTATAATTATTTTCATGTTGAGTATTTAGTACATATTGTTTTTGTGTTGTTATTAGTAATTTGAATTCATTTATATTTTTTATAATTGTTTCATTATCAAATTCTTCCATACCTACATTTATTATAGAAATTTATTATTATTTTTAACAGTAAATTATTATTTTTTCTAATACTTCTTTTATAGTTTTAACAAAATATATTTCTGCTGTTATATCAAAATTATTCTTATTTTTTATTTTTTCATAATCTTCTCTATTTTCTTCTGGCACTAAAATGTGTTTAACACCAGCTTTTATAGCACCTATAATTTTATATTCTAATCCACCTATAGCTTTAACATTTCCTACTAAATCTACTTCACCTGTCATTGCATAATCATTCTTTATATATTTATTTGATAATATACTATATATGGCTGTTGTTATAGCTATACCAGCACTTGGTCCATCTTTTGGTGTTGCAGTCTCAGGACAATGAATATGTAATCCAAAAGGTCTGCTTTTAATTTCATCATGGAAACTAATCTTCTCATTTTCATCTAATAAATTTATTGCTAGTGTTTTGGCACATAACATACTTTCTTTCATAACATCGCCCTGTTGTCCTGTTAGCTCTAATTCTATTTTTGAACTACTAGAAAGTGTTTTTTGAATCTGAATTACAATTAAACCACCTAAACCATCAGTTGTAGCATATAAACCATTTACCATACCTATAGCAGGATTTTCATGAATCTTGTTCTGTCTAAATTTAGGATGTCTATATAATATTTCATCAATTAGCTCTATATTAATATTTATGGATTCAGATTTTTCTAAATATCGTAAATTAATCTCTCTAAATAATTCTGTAATCTTTTCATTTAGTTTTCTTACACCAGCTTCATGAGTATAATTCTCTATTATATAACTAATTAAATTATCATCTAAATTACATTCAAAATTTAGTTCTTCTGATAAATCTTTCAAAGTATAATTTTGTGTTATAATTATTTTTTCTTTTAATTTTAAAGATGGAACCTTAATTTCAGTAATTCTATCTCTTAATATTCTATCTACTTTACTAGCATCATTGTACGAAAATATAAATATACACTTTGAAAAATCTAATTCAACACCTGAAAAAAATCTATCATAAATTTCCTTATTTTGTGATTTGTCAATTAGATGAATCAATATATTTACTATTTCTTTACCCTTCTCTGATTGTGATATTTTATCTAATTCATCAAAATATATTATAGGATTCATACACTTACTCTCCATCAAAAATTCTACCAATCTACCACATTTAGCTCCTAAATATGTATAATTATGTCCCTCTAATATATGACCATCGCTCGCACCACCTAATTGCATAAAACAAAAAGGTCTATGGTTTCCATTTTTATCAACTAAGCATTTAGATATACCTTTTTTAGCAAAACATGTTTTTCCAACTCCGGGTGGTCCATAAAATCCTAAAACAGAACCATCCACTTTTCCATTCATCCATTGTGCTATAATTCTTTCAACTTCTCTTTTTGTTTCCTCTTGTCCATAAGTAGCCTCGTCTAGAGTTTTTTTAACATATGTTAAATAATTTTTCTTTTCTAAATTAATTAACTTAACTTCATTATATAAATTGTTAATTTTATTTTTTAATTGACTATCAAATGTATTTATATTTAATAAAATCATCAAATTATTTGAATCAAATGGATTTTTAATAATATTATTATCATCAATTAAATTATCATTGATTTCATTTTTTAATTTATTTATAATATTATAACTAATTTCACATTTTGTAAATATGTCTTCTTTTATATAGATATTAAACGGTATCTTAAAAAAACTATCAACATAATTTTCAGCTTTTGAACCTGATTCTTTATTTCCTGAAATTTCTTTTATTTTTTCTAATACCTTACTCTTTATTTTATCAGATATATTTAATAACGCTAATCTAGTATTGTAATCTATTTTTAATTCAGGAATTAACTTATTCTTTTTTTCTTCTAATTCATTATTACTAGTTATTAACTTCTTTCTCAAAGAGTAATGAATTGAATTTTTAATTCTATCATCATTTTCTCTAATAATTAAACCAATACCATTATTATAAGATTCTAATAATGTGCTTGCTACAAGATAATTATTTGTTGATAGTAATAAATTAATTATTATAGAGCGTCTTTCATAAATATCCTTAAAAATAAAATTTTTTACTAAATCCGGTAAAACTTTATTTTCTAAATTTTTAGTTTCATAAAATGAACTTTCAATATCACATTGAATAGAATCATTTGATTTTACTAAAAAATCTTTAACAGATAATTGATTTATATAACTTTGTCTAAATTTTGATGGTATATCAACCAAAGTTTTTAAATTAACTAAATTACAATATTTATCTAAAAATAATTCTTCCTTATATATATCATTTAGTGGATCATCTATAAAATAACCATCTAAAGTAATTAATATATCATCTACTTCTAATTCACAAGTTGCTTTATTTAATTCAAATATTATATTTTTCTTTATTATATTATCTATATCTGCAAAGGTTGTTAATTCTTTGTTTGATAATATTTTAATTTTAACATTATTAAATCCTGTTATAATCTTTTTATTAGCTTTTATAATAACAAAATATTTATTTAAAAATGTAAATTTCCTTTTTATTTCACGTTGATATTCTTCAAAATAATCTTGTGGGATAAAATATTGTAAAATTTTATCTGCAGAATTATATCCTAAATTATTTATTATTTGTAATAAATCTTTATAGATTATATTAACATCATTTTGTATTTTTAAAAAATATTCAATGTTATTACTATTTTCTAAATATATTCTACTTTTACTAACATCAATTTCTGTATAAATATCATCAAGCTTATCAATATTTGTGTTATATATGTTATCCGTAATAATATTATTTTTATATAAATTATATAAATGTTTTAATAAATTATTGTAAATATCATAATTACGTTCAATTTCTTGATTAATAATTGTTCTAAAATTATTTAATACACTACTATTATCATCCATACTAAATTATATAAATATTTATATTTTTTATTGGTTGATATTTTTATTTTATGATATCCACCTAGTTTTTTTTATATATTTATTATTATATAAAAATGTCTGATAACTTTAAAACAAAAAAATTAATTCAACAACAAATTAATTCAGGTGCTTTAAACTCTTTTTTTAATAAAGGACAAGTTAATAATTTAAATGTTGGTAAATCAGGACAATACTCTTTAAATGTTATTGGTAATCAAATTGTAGATGGTCTTTTTATTGCTGATAAAATAGGTATTAATACATCTAATCCAACTAAACCGTTTGAAGTAAATAGTTGCACTATTTTTGAAGGTAAAATATCTGTTGCCGCTTCAACATCTTCTTCTCCATTTACAACAACTATAACAGGCACAAATACAAAATTTAAAAAACTTTTTAATATTAATGATCTTATTATTTTTCCTAATTCAAATGGTATCGAAATTTATGGTGTTATAAATAATGTAGTAAGTGATACTTCTCTTAATGTTACTCTTTTTAGCCAACTAGCCGGTGCTTTAACTAATTTAAATTATCAAGGTTTTTATTTTAATCAAGGAACCATATCAATAAATTCTGATCCAAATAATCTAAAAAAAGTTGTAGGAACAAATACTCTTTTTAACTCATTTTATAAAAATGGTGATAAATTTATAACTATCAATAATGGGTTGCTCGAAATTCAAACTGTAAATGAAATTATTAATAATACTGAATTATATTGTAATGGTGTTTTCTCTAATACAACTCCAGCTTCAGGTCTTGCTAATTATTGTTCTACTCTTTATGATATTATTGATGATTATGGTAATATGGGTTTAGGAACTTATAATCCTACTCAAAAATTAGATGTAGATGGTAATATTAATCTTTCAGGACATGTTTATAATAACGGTGTGCTTGTTGATATTTCACCTTGGCTAAATTCTACTGACCCTGCAACTCCACCATATACTCAAAATATTTATTATGATTTGGGTTATGTTGGTATTGGAAATGTTAGTAGTAATCCTGCCTATTTATTGGATGTTTATGGTTCTGCAAGATTTCAAAATACTATTATTAATTCTACTACAGATTCATCTAGTGTTGCTACAGGTGCTCTCACTACAACAGGTGGTGTTGGTATCACTAAAAATTTAAATGTTGGTGGAACCTTTACTGTAGCAGGTCTTACATCAGTAAATGGTGGTATAACTGTTCCAACTGCACAATCTGTTCTTATTAACGGAACAAGCACTCTTACTGTTGGCACAGGAGCTACTACACTCGGTGGCACTCTTTCTGTTGCAGGTCTTACATCAGCAAATGGTGGTATTACTGTTCCAACTGCTAAATCTGTTCTTATTAACGGAACAAGTACTCTTACTGTTGGCACAGGAGCTACTACACTTGGTGGCACTCTTTCTATTACTGGTCTTACATCAACAAACGGTGGTATTACAGTTCCAACTGCTCAATCTGTTCTTATTAACGGAACAAGCACTCTCACTGTTGGAACAGGTGCTACTACACTTGGTGGAACACTTACAGTGACAGGACTAACATCAACAAACGGTGGTATTACAGTTCCTACAGGACAATCTGTTCTAATTAATGGTAATAGCACATTAACTGTTGGCACAGGAACTACCACATTAGGTGGTGCGCTTACAGTGTCAGGACTTACATCAACAAATGGAGGTATTACTGTTCCAACAGGACAATCTGTTCTTATTAATGGCACTAGCACTCTCACTGTTGGAACAGGTGCTACTACTTTAGGTGGTGCTCTCACTATTAGTGGTCTAACATCAGCAAATGGGGGTATTACCGTTCCTACAGGACAAACTGTCTCTTTAAATGGCACAACTTCTTTAACTGTTGGTGGCACACTGACTGTCACAGGTTTAACTTCTACCAACGGTGGTATTACTGTGCCAACCGCTCAATCTGTTCTTATTAACGGAACAAGCACTCTCACTGTTGGAACAGGTGCTACTACACTAGGTGGAACACTAACAGTGACAGGACTAACATCAACAAATGGTGGTATTACTGTACCTACAGGACAGACTGTTTTATTAAATGGAACTACGTCTTTAACTGTTGGAGGTGCTCTTACTGCTACAAGCTTAATCTCAGCTAATGGTGGTATTACTGTGCCAACTGCTCAAGCTGTATCAATTAATGGAAATAGTACTCTAACTGTTGGAACAGGTGCCACCATACTTGGGGGAACACTAACTATTACTGGTTCAACATCTGCTAATGGTGGTATTACTGTGCCAACAGGACAAACTGTTGCACTTAATGGTACTACTTCTCTTACTGTTGGAGGTACTCTCATGACAACTGGTCTTACTTCAGCCAATGGTGGTATAACTGTTCCTAATGGCCAAACAGTTCAAATAAATGGAAATAGTGCGCTTACTGTTGGAAATGGAGCTACAACTTTAGGAGGTGTATTAAATGTGACTACAGCACTAACAACACTTTCAAACGGTCTAACTGTATCAGGAACCAATGGTGTAACCCTAAATTCTACTACTAATACAATAAATATTGGCGATGGTGCTAATAATAATAATATCAATATAGGAACTGCAGGAGTAAGAACTTTGACTGTTGGTAATAATACAGCTGGAACTAAATTAAATATAACAGCAGGAACTGCAAATGCCACTGATGGTGTAGTTATTACTGGTAATTCATATTTTAATAATAAGTTTATAAATTATATTGATATAACCTCGACACCTGATGCTGATTATACTCCTCCTTCAGCAATTTTATTTGTTAATGGTTATTTTTTTCAAAGTGTAGCTTTAGGTGCAGGAAGAAATTTTACTACACCAACAGCAGCAAATATTGTAGCAGCAATTAAAAATTGTATAGTAGGTTCATGTTTTACATTTACTATTAATAATAAAGCTGGTGGAAATAATAGAACTATTGTAGCTGGTGCAGGTGTTACTACTATAAATTTAATATCTGCTATTATATTAGGTGGAACATCTTTAGTATTTATATGTAGAATAACAAATATTGGTTCCGGAACCGAAGCAGTAGAATTATATGATACTGCTGCATAATTTATGTTTAAGAATATATTTATATATATATAAATATGGATAACAATAAAGATCATATTTTTATATGCATACATTGTGGTGATAAATTTGTTATAAATGAGAATGATTTTAATTGTAAAATTTTACGACATGCAGTATTTAAGAATACACTAAAAGAGATAAATCCACATACATCAAAAGAAGAATGTGAAAGATTAGTAAATGAAGGTCTCGTGTATGGATGTGCAAAACCATTACGAATTAAAGAAGAAAGAAATTATAATGGAAATTATGAAATAGAAATATGTGATTACATATAGTTAGATAATTAAATCATATTTATGTTTATTAACATATTTTTTATAATTATTATTCATTAAGTTATATATATATGAATAGTAATCATCAAAACATTTAAATTTATCAGGTTTTACAGGTTTAAATATTTTAAAAACTATTTTTTTTTTAAGATTAATATTATAATTAAAAATAAACTTTGATCTTTTTTTTAATAAAATAAGAGTTGGCACTATAGTTATATTATTTTCGTAAGCCAAATAAAATAAACCCTTTTTAAAGGGTATTAAACTATCAATATTAGAAAATTCACCTTCTGGAAATATACTTATATTAATTTTATTACACGTATATTCCAATATTTTCTTTTTAACTTCAATACCACTTTTAATTTTATTTTTGGCATCAATATCATAATAAATACAATCAGGATGATTTTTATAAAAAAGTTTAGCTATTAAACCATTAGCAACAACAAACTTTGTATTTTTAAAAATTTTATGAATAAAAAATCCGTCTTCAAATGAAACATGATTTGCTATAATTATATAACCATCTTCTTTTGGTATATTTGTATTTCCTTTAACTATAATTTTATTTTTAAAAAATGTATTTAGCCATTCATCTTTATAATTTAATTTATTTTTGATTAATAATTTTATTACAATTAATAATGAAAATATTATCTTCAATACAATACCAAACATAACTAAAAAAATATTAAACATAGCTATCTTATATTTAATATTTATAAAATATTTAGTTTGTTATAGGGAAAATTATTAAACATTATGTAAAAAATCATATAAAAAATCCTTACAGTTTAAAATATTATCAAATTTTTTGTTATCAAATATCATATTGTAAATTAAATTTACTCTTGAATCAAAATCGCTAAAAATTATTTTTTGATTTTTAGAATAATTTAATTTAGGTTTGATTGATATATTATAAAATTCATTTAAATATGGTATTATTATTTGTTCATAATAATATTCATTATTAACCCAACCTGATATTCGTGCATTACATTCCATAATATAAATATCATTTTTATCTTTTATAAATTCAAATTCAACAAATCCATTATAATTTATTTCTTTTAATATTATCTCAGCAAATTTTAACAAATCTTTTTTATAACATACTTTTCCTGTTATTCCTTTCATATATGAAAAAACGGATCTATTTGCTAATTTTGTTTTAATACAAATACTTGATATTATTTTACCATTTTTACATACACAACTTAATTCATAACCACAATCATTATTAATTATATCTTGTATTTGATGTTCTGGATATTCTTTAATTAAATTATATATATAATCTTCTTTATATATAATACCTTTACTACCAAAACCGTCATTAGGTTTTATTATAAAATTCTTTTTTATATTTTCATAATTTTTTTTAATATATTTTTCATTATATGTTTTAATTAATTTTATATTTGTTTTATTAATTTTTGTTAGGAATTTATAAAAATTACTTTTATTATCTAACATTCTATAAATATTTGATTTAAATAATATTTCTTGTTGTTCAACACCAAAAGGTATAATTATTTTATTTCTCTCATTTTTTATATCTGTTCTAAATATGATATTTATATTATTTTGTGTTAAATACCATGCTACAAATATACTAAAAAAATAAAATATACCATCTTTACGAACATAAATAATTATTTCTGTCATTTGTCTTAACATATATTAACATTTTTATTTTATTGTGGTATATACTATTTTTGATTTAAGGCAAAGAGTAAAAAAGGAGAAGTTATAGCAGATGCTAAACACCACATACTTGGAGTGCTTCCTTTTGTATATGATGTTAATAATAATAGTGTAGTGCAATATTCAACATCATCTTCAGTAGTAGCACCAACTAATTCTATAATTGTGAACCAAGGTTTTTTTTCTGAACTGTATCTTATGGAGATTTATCTAATGTATTTGATAATCAATCTTTACAATTAACTTCTAATTTATATGATATTTTTGTAGTTTCAGCGCAAATGATTAATGGTAATAATTCAACTGTATATGCAGACATAAATTGGAATGAATTTTACTAAAAAATTGATAAATATTATTTATATATATAAATAAAATATTCATTTAACATATTGAAAAGAAGATGATGCTTTCTATCCTACCACACGATATTCAAAGGAATTTAATTGAAAGGTGTCCTCAATTAAATTTTGTATGTAAATCTTTTAGATTACAAAATTTTATAAAACCAGTAGGACTTAATTATCCTACAAGAGAAAATGATAAAGATGATATTATTATTGTAGAACATGTAGAAAATATTAAAGGACAAAAAGAAGTGTTAAAATTAGAATTTAGAGATGATATAAAAAAAGTTATAAAAAAAATAGAAGAATATATTGAAAGAGATAATGTTCGTTCTCTAAATACAAACTCTGTAGAATTATATAATGCTCTATGGCCTTACATTGAAAAAATAGAAAATCATCATAATAAAAAGAATATTATTCAAAATTGGAAATATGGTAATGCTTATAAATATGCAATCAATGATTCTGCATTAAGCACATATAATTCAAAATTAAAACTGTTCTTTGATTTTGTTATGTATATTCACCGTTAAGTTTAATAAATATAAAAAGAAAAAATATTAAATAAGCACATAATTGATAAAAGATATATTACTCAATACATTGATGAAATTTTTATAAATAATTAAATTTTCTATAGAAAGAGCTTCTGAAAGCTCTATCATAAGAGAAATTAGTCTTTCAAATAAACCAACATTTTCTATAATATTTAGAGCGATGGATACACAAAAAAAAAGGAGACAGGAGTAAAAAGTCTTCTAATTATTTTTTACAAACAAAAATTGATTAAATATAATTTTTTATAAATAATATGAATAAAAGTATAAATAGATATGATAAATAGATTATAAACATATCAAAAACATGAATAATATATTATTCAATTATGGTAAAAAAATACTAAATAAGCATATAACAGACAAAAGATATATTACAAAATACAATGATGAAATTTTTATAAATACAATATCTAATCTTGATGAAGAAAATACAAAAACTATATTTGAAAAAGAATTACATAATATAATAAATAGTTTAGATATACCAGTAGAATACAAGAATCAATTAAAAAATTTAGAAACTGAAATAATAGTTAGAAATAAAACAAAAGATGATAATTATTATTTTAATTGGCATTTTGATGACAAAAAACTTATAGTTCATAAAAAACATAATAAAAATGTGCTACATAATCTTAAAATTATTTATGAAGATGATAAAAATATTTATTGTTTGTATAATAAAAATAATCAAAAAAAATTACTATATACTCTTATATTTTATATAAATACTCACAATATTGATTTTATTGGCGGTGAATTTTGTTTTATAGATAAAATTATTAAACCACAAAAAGGTATGATTTTGTTATTTCATTGTGATGAATTACATAAAGTTAATTTACTTAATAAAGGAAAAAGAAAAGCAATTGTTGTAAAGTTTTATTATAAATAAAGTAAATTTGGATTTAGTTCTTTTCTTTGTAAATTATTTGAACCAAAATCCAGGCTGACTGGCAAGATGTGCAGTGCGACCAAAGACCAGACTTTAAAGATTTTTTAAAATCTTCAAGGCCCAATGAATTGATATTTTTGTCAATAGTATTCATTATACTTGAATCACTAACATCACGGAACACGCATGCTTTCATGTGTTTCTTTGATGCTTTCATGTGTTTCTTTGATGATATTATTATAATCACCTATATATTCAATAACTTAATAATTTTCAACTTTTTATAGCTACAGTTACAAAATATTATAAGCACTTATTGTAATCATTATTTAGTCTCTTTAGTTTATATTAGTTTTTCTTAACTTACTTTGATTTTTTGTTTCTGTTTATTATATGGTATAAATTGGACATATATCATTTTTCTATTTTATATAAAACTTTATAATAAAATTTGATTATTAATTTATATATATCTGTATATATACATATATATAATGGATGATTATAATGTTATATTAAAAAAATATTATGCTTATGATTCGTTAAAGACAGAACAATATAAAATTATAGATACAGTTCTAAATAAAAAGAGAGATGTTTGTGCTATTTTAGCAACAGGTTTTGGTAAATCAATTTGTTATCAATTACCTGTTTTAATCAGTAAAAAATCTGTTGTTGTTATATGTCCTTTAATTGCTTTAATGAAAGAGCAGTGTGAAGAAATGGAAAAGAAAGGTATTCCTGTATGTGTATTTAATGGTGATACAACTAAAAAAGAAATAGAATTATATGAAGAACAATTATGTGCTGGAGAATATAAAGTAATATATATGACACCAGAATATTTTATTAAATCCAAGAAATTGATTAAAAAATTAGAAAAGGTAGAAAATCTATGTATGGTATGTATTGATGAAGCACATGCTGTATCTACATGGGGATTAGATTTTAGACCAAGTTATACTAAATTAGATATTATTAAAGAATGGGTTAATGTACCAATTCTAACACTAACAGCGACAGCATCATCAAAAGTTAGAGATGATATACAAAATATTTTAAATATGGATAATCCTTTAGAATTGATTGGTAATTTTGACAGACCAAATCTATTTATTAAAATTCTACCAAAGAAAAAAGATATTGTTGAAGATATAGGAGAACTATTAAAAAAGTATAAGAATGAATATATAATTATTTATTGTAAAACCAGAGATGAAACTGAAAAAACAGCAGAACTAATTAATAAGAGTGGTATTGAATGTTTTGCTTATCATGCAGGTTTAAATACAAATACCAGAAATGATACACAACAAAATTTTAATGATGGAACTTATAAATGTATTGTAGCAACTATAGCATTTGGCATGGGAATTAATATTCCTAATGTAAGATTAGTTATTCATTACAATTGTCCTAAAAACATTGAAAGTTATTATCAAGAAATAGGTAGAGCTGGAAGAGATGGAAAACCTTCAGAATGTTATCTATTTTATTCCAATAAAGATTTTGTAGTGAATAGATATTTTTTAAAGAGTATTCAAAATCCTGTATATAAAAATTATCAAGAAGAGCAAGTTAGATTTATTGAAAAGTATATTTATACCACAGAATGTAGGAGAAAACTAATTTTACAAAATTTTAATCAGGAAATAGAGAACTGCACTAATTGTGATAATTGTTTAAAGAATAAGAAGGATGTTGTAAGAGTTGAGTATAGTCGTCAATTATATTTATTTTTAGGTTTATTAAAAAGAATTAATGATAAATTTGGAAATACAACAATTATTAATATTTTATTAGGAAAAGGAAGTATTAAAGATATTCTTAAAACAAATGCTGAATTTGGTGAAGGTTTAGAATATGGAAATTTAGAATGGTGGAAAATCTTTACTAGAACATTAATTAATGAAGAACTGATTAAAGAAAATCAGGTAACAGGATTCTTTGGTTCTACATTATGTTTAACAACTAAAGGATTAAAATTAATTAATTTGCTTAAGAATAAGTATAAAAACTTTGAAGATTTACAAAAAGAAAAGAATAATATTTCAGATTGTTATCTAACTGAAATAGTTTATACTAAAGAACCTAAAAAAACGAAGGAGAAAATTAAAGTGGTTAAAGCTGTGAATAAGAAAAATTTAATTATAGAAGATTAGATTTTATAAAATAGATATAATTTTTATAGATTTATTATACATCATATGGCATATTAGCTGGTTCGCCATTTGGTAAAAGTATTCTTCTACTATAAATCCATTTTTTATTATAATAACTCCATTTTACAGACCTATCTATTTCTAATCTATCAAATCTAAAAATTAGTTGTATAAGATATAAATTAATATTTTCATTATTAGCCATCCAATATGGAATCATATTTACAACTGAATTTATCAGATTGAAAGGAGTATTTAATTCTAGAAACAATATTCTACTTGGACTAGGTCTATATAACATTAGTTCTTTACATTTGTATTCTTTCCATTCATACGCCCAACAATAGGGATTTTTTCTATCAACAAAAAATTCTCGTGATTCATCACCTGTAAGGGGTTGAAATTTATGATCTGATTCTAAAAGTTTAATAACAAATTTTCTATCTTCTTCTAAATTTGGATAATATTCGTCAGGAACAAAAGTTCTCATAAAATCTAAAATCAGTATTCTTGATTCAGAGTTATTTAATAAATTTACTAATTTTTGTTGAATAAATGAATATCTAACTTTCCAGTTTTCAAACTCTTCACGAATTACTCTAATTTTTTCATCATATTCTTTTTTCTTTTCCAAATATCTAAGGAATTCTGGATGTTGTTGTTTATGATATTTTTCTACTTCTGGTTCATTGTATTTTAATTTTACAAATTTAATTTCTACATATTCTTCATAATTTATTTTAATATTTTTTTCATTTTGTAAATATAAATTTAAATATTTTTTAATTTTATCCTTTAGATCTTCGTATGGTAATTCACCAATATATGGTATACCTCTAATTATCCCCCAATCATCAACACCTAAGGTTAATTTACCGATTAATACACCTCCATTTATAAATCCAGCCCAATATTTAGGACAATAATGTTTTAGTTTTTTCTTTAGATTTTTCTCTACTAGCACATTAAAGTCTGCAAATGAACTTGTTTTACAGTAATTTTGAGCAGTATCTAGTGTAAATTTTAAATCAGAAGAATTTAGAGAACATGTTTTATTTTCTGTTTCTAAATCCTCATTATTTGTAAATTCACCGTATATATATTCTTCTTGGTTCCTGCAGTCCATTATTAGTTTAATATAAATATTTATTTATCAATTTTTTATTGATATTATATATTATATAATAATATGGTCACCAAAAAAAGATTATTACAGCATCTTAAGAATGACATATATTGTAGAATTGGTGTTTCAAACGTTCATGGGGTAGGTGTCATTGCTATAAAAGATATTCCAAAAGGAATGAATCCTTTTGTTACACTATCAAAAGAAAAAGATAAAATAATAACTTTAAGTAAAGATGATATTAAAGATATACATCCAAACGTTTGTAAAATATTAACAGATTTTTTTGGTGATAAAAAAAGAGATGATTATGATGTGTATGCTTATGGACCAAATTATATAAATATATCATTTTATATGAATCATAGTGATAAACCAAATATAGATGTTATTGAAGATACTGAAAGTAATTATTATAGTTTTATAACAAATAGAAAAATAAAAAAAGGTGAAGAATTATTTATTAATTATAATAAATATAATAAATAATAAAGAAATATTTAGAGAATAAAATATAAATATATATATATTATGATAAATATTGAAGATTTTGATTTAACTGTAGAACCTTCTGATGATTTTGCATGTTATGTAAATGGGAAATGGCAAAAAAATAATCCGATTCCAAAAAAATATACAAAATGGGGTACATTTGAGATACTTCATGAAGAAAATCTAAATAAATTAAAAGATATAGTAAGTTCAAAATGCGAGGATAAATATAAAAATTTAAACATACTTTATAATTTAGCTTTAGATGAAGAAAGGTTAGAAATAGAGGGTTTAAAACCTTTTGAAAATATTAAAAAATTAATTCTTGAATCAAATGATAAAAAAGAATTATGGGAAATAATGGCAACATTAAATAAATATGGATTTTCTGGAATGTTTTCAACTTATTCACAGGAGGATGCTAAAAATAGTTCTCTAGTTATTTTATATTTGGCAACGGGAGGATTAGGACTTCCAGATAGAGATTATTACTTTTTAGAAGATAAAGAAGAAATAAGAATAATGTATAAAAAATATATTAGTGACATTTTATTATGCTTAAATCCCTATAATTCTGATTTTAATATTGATGAAATTTCACAATTAATATTTAATTTTGAATTAAATTTAGCAAAATTCACATTCACTAAAGTAGAAAAAAGAGATCCTGAAAAAAATTATAATAAAATAAATTTATCAGAATTTAATAATTTAACTAATCTAGATTGGAATCAATATCTTAAACTTTTAGATATTTTGATAGATATACCATATATGGTTGTTGATAATTTAGATTTTTTTAAAAATCTAGGTGAATTGTGGATTAATACTGATTTTAATTTATTAAAATTATATTTATTATTTAAATCATTATCATATTCAGCATATTATTTAAATGAAGAACTAGTAAATCTTAAATTTAATTTTTATGGTAAATTTTTATCAGGTCAAAAGGAAAATAAACCAAGATGGGAAAGAGCAATATCTATGGTTGATATGGCAATGGGCGAATTATTAGGTAGAAAATATTGTGAATTACATTTTAATAGTGATTCTAAAGAAAAAATGCTTGATATGGTTGAATCACTAAATAATGAATTAGCAGAAAGGTTAAAAAATCTTACATGGATGAGTGAAGAAACTAAAGAAAAAGCTTTTAAAAAACAAAAAGCTTTTAAAGCTAAAATTGGTTATCCTGATAAATGGAGAGATTATTCAACTCTATTTTTAGGTAATACTCATAAAGATGCTAAAAGCTTACTTAAGGTTATTATAGATTGTAATCTTTTTGAACATGAATATGATATTTCTCAATTATATAAACCAACAGATCCTAATAAATGGGAAATGAATCCACATGACGTAAATGCTTATTTTCATCCTCTAAGAAATGAAATTGTTTTTCCAGCAGGTATTCTTCAACCTCCTTTTTTTAATCCTGATGGTGATGATGCACTTAATTATGGTGCGATAGGCACGGTTATTGGACATGAAATGACTCATTCATATGATGATAAAGGTTCTCAATTTGATCATAATGGACAATTAAATAATTGGTGGACAGAGGAAGATAGAAAAAAATTTATGGAAAAAGCAAATTATTTTGTTAATGAATATGGTAGTTGTCAAATTAATGGTAGAAATGTTAATGGAGAATTAACACTTGGTGAAAATTTAGCAGATCATGGTGGTGTTAAAATTGCTTTTAATGCTTTTAAAAAGAAATTAGAAAATAAAAAATTATTAGAAAAATCAGAATTTACTCCTTTACAGAAATTTTTTTTATCTTGGGCTATAGTTTGGAGATGTAATATAACAGATAAGGAGGCTGATAAAAGATTATTAACTGATTTCCATTCTCCTAATATTTTAAGAATTAACTGCACTCTAAAAAATATACCAGAATTTCACCAAGCATTTAATATTATTTCTGGTAATATGTATAGAAAAAATCCAGTTCAAATGTGGTAAAATTAGAATGTTTCCGTATTTTTAATGCCGATTTTTAATTTTTATAAATTTTTGGCTGTTTATATTTTGATGACTTTTTACTATTATTTTTATACTTTATGGTTTAAGCATGTTTAATGGTGGATGTTGCAGTGTTTTCTACTCACCTTTACAGCTCCTGATGTGGTTTTAACACTAACACAGCAAGAGCAGCGGTTAAACTGTCCTTGGCAAATAACACCAAAATGACCTGCATATGGTCCTGCAAAGATTGTAACAGTGTTCGAAGGAGGCTGAATAGGTGAAGGTCTAAGGCGATTCAAGCCATTGGTTTTTAGTAACGAATGTATCAAATCCGCACAATCAGTATTATATGGTTGTTGGCAATATTTTAAGTAGTCGCATTTTTGATCTTTTTCATTGATCCTATTCATCATACTCTGAACAATAATAGCAGCCAAAAAATCCATAAAATCATAGTTTTCCATCCTTCCAAATGAATTAAACAACATAAAAGTTTAGTTTTATCAACTTTTTATGTATATAAAAATAATTTCCACCCGCCTTTTTCATCCTAAAACATTGGTAAGATATTCTGAAGAAATGACCAATTATCAGTTGGCACCCAGGAAAACTCTTCTCCAACCCTGATGTAGGCTTTGTTTGCTATAGACAATACAAGATGACCAATCACACCAGCAAATTGTGTGCCTTTAGTATGTATTACTACCAACTCATAATTAAAGTTCATCAGATATCGTTCCATGTCAACGAGACTCATATCCTTCACAATAAACTTTATTACAGGACTCTCATTGTTGGAAAGAGATAGAACTTTTCGTTCTCCTTCGTATTGATGAAGACCAACCAAACCATTCTTTATTGTTGTTAGTAATCGCACTTTGAAGGTTTGCTCAATTTCTGGCTGAATCATCATGAAAAACTGTGCTATGAGAGCATAATTGAACAAACCATCCGTTTTAGGTGGTATGGTGCAATCAACCAACTTTCCTTCTCGTATAGTGGCTTTTGCGTTCAACTCAGGGGTATTAATCTCAATTTTGATGGTCTCTCCTTCTTTCCAAATATCCAAAGAAACAAAAGGAGGTAGATTTTCAAGCAAACACAATAATGTATGCCAGTTTGCTTGATGTACGTTTAGTTGTGGAAGCGCATTAGCCATATAAGAATATAGTTAATAATGAATTAGCATTATGAAAATAATATAAATTCAATTTTTATAACCTTTTTTATATATAAAAAAAGTAGATCTTTTTAGAGCCTGCCCTGTTGAGAAAATTTAGATAAAACATTATCTAAATTGTCAATCTTTTCATCATTCCAAGAGAAACGTCTCCCCCCTTCAAGCCACACATACTCTCTGTCCTTCTTTTCAATTCGTTCAACAACGCCATGAAAAGATGAATTTGGTGTTTTTAATACCATAAGGGAAGGATTAATAGTGTTCAACATGATCAGAGTAGGCTTACTCAAGCGATATTTCACCATAGCATCTGTCTTGGAAAGACACATAAAACCTCCAACTCCATAGTTGTGCGTACCAATATATCCACCTGCAGGAGTTGGTACGATTTCTACCAAGCTTATGATAGAATCATCTGGTATCATGATAATCTGAGTTCCAAGTGCTGTGTTTGGCTGTGTAGTTTTTCTCCAAGGAACACACAACTGCGGAAAACGACGACTTTCTAAAACTTGTTCGCCAACGATCCTTACGATAGCATCAAAGCCTTGACCGATAATGTTCAAGTCAATTTCATTTCCTTTCTTGTGAATTACCAATTTTGTAATTGGTGGTAATCTGGCACACAGTGCCAATACTAGCTGCATACGGTGTGAAACAGCGGGTATAAGAGGAGAGGGAACTTTACTCTGAGTAAAAATGTCTATAAGCATATTTACCCACAAAACAGGTTCTGAAAGGTCTCTCATAGTTAAGGTAAAGGATGGGTTATCAACATGATGAGCGATGATATTAACTCCAACACGTTTAATAACTAGTTTTTTGAACTCTAACTGATGAGAAACAACATCTAGGGGAGTTTTGAAAGTGGATGCCAAAATGCTCATGACATTTTTAGCAGGTTGCTCTTCCAAGATAGTATTTGAACAGTTGATAAGTTTGCTAAACAAATCCCATTCTTGATTTTCCTTAATTTGAACTATTGTCATATTAGGTCTCTTAGATTCCTGAACAGGAGAAGAAATTTGTTCAGTAGTTTCCTGAACTAAAGTTGTTCTCTTAGTTTTAGTATTGCGTGCTCTTTTAGGGGGCATTTCATAGATATAAATTACTAATAAATAATATTTCAATTTTTTTTATTTAAGAAATATTTTTATATATATATAAAAAAATATAGTTTTAATATTCATAAAAAAATTGATTATCTTTATTTATAAAGGCATCGATTTGATTAAATATATGTTTTCTAGCAATTTCATTATTTTCAAAATCTTCATTAACATCAATAGTACAAGAATTTAAATCTTTTTTATTACTTATTAGCCAATTATCATGAGCATTATGCAGCATTTCTAAATATTCAAGAGAAACTGATGATTCTTCATTTCTAGATCTAATCTTTAATCTTTTAAAACTTACCTCTGGATCACAACGAAGATAAATAAATCCAGATGGTTTTCCTAATTTTTCAATTAAAGTATTTTCAAGCCACACATACCAGTCATTATACATTTTCCATTCTAGTGAAGACATTTGACCAGTTTCATAAAGTGATTTAGCAAAAACATTTTTATCTGTATAAATTGATCTTTCAGTCATTTTACATTCTTTAATAGTTGGTTTTGTTAAACTATTAACTCTTGTAATAGCTGCATAATTTTGAAAAGTATAAGACCATCTTTGTGGATCATCATAAAAATTTTGTAAAATATTTTTATTAGTAGAATCATCCCTAAGATTAATCCAGTTGTTAATAGGTTCTAAACAAATATCTATATTATTATATTTTTCAGCAAATAATCTACAAAATGTTGATTTTCCAGATCCAATATTACCTTCAATTGAAAACCATTTTTTAACCATCTTTTTAGTAATAGGTATATATAACAAATAATATTATAAATAAAAATCAATTTTTATTATATGTTTTGTAAAAATTATTGAGGTCTAAAATTAATAAGAGTATTTAATCTAGTTTCATAAACGCCCATAACAAACATTAAATGATTTTGAAAAATCTTATTTAGTGGCAAATTTAAAACTTCATTTTTAAGTTTATCTAATATATTAAAAATACTATATTTATATCTATTAAATAATAATTCTAAATTATATCTTGAATTACTATTATCATCAAAATCATACCAATATATATTTTTAATATAATCTTCAATTGATACCGTTACTATATCACCTTTTATTGTTAGTTTTTTTCTATTTACAAATCCTTTTGTCGTCACAAATTCATTTAGTTCTTTAAATATATTCTTAAATACAAAATATGTCTTATTATATCTTATATTATTATTGGATGGATTACAATCTTCTGAACTTGAACTTGAACTTGAACTTGAACTTGAACTTGAACTTGAACTTGAACTTGAACTTGAACTTGAACTTGAACTTGAATCTTCAGTTATATTAAAATCGTTAGAATTACAATAGAAAACAATTTTATTTTTAATATTAAAATTAATAGTTACAATACATTTTATATATTCAGTAAATTTATTAAAAAAAAATTTAAGTTTAGGAAGTGTTTCTATCATATCAGAATATAAAATATTTGAAGGATTAATAAGAGTAGTATTTTTTATAAGTATATATTCATAATTGATACAATTTGTATTCAATGTAATTTGATTACCCCAGCTATCATAAAATGAAAAAGTGAGAGTTGTAATATTACCAAGTGCGGTATCTTGATAAATTTTAACTGCATAATAAGGATTACCTCTATAATAAAGTATTCCTGTAACTTTGTCTGGGAAAACAGTAAAAGAATTATCATTAATAGGATTAGTTGCTAAATTTTGTCTATTAGATAATTCAGGAATATTAACCATAATAAATCTATCAGTAAATAATAAACTAGTATCATTTACATTTGGAATATATCTATAGCATGATAATTTATTTTCAAAATGTCTATCAAGATCATCTTTAATATTTATTTTACCTGAAGGAGGACATTCATCGTCACAAGAACTACTGCAGTATTTCCAATCATTATTTATAATAACAGAACTAAATCTAGGTAAAACTATATTATCAAGTCTAAGAAATTTAATATTTATAAAATCTCTTGATATATAAGGATTATATATTTTTTTTTGTCTATTTTCATAATTTATAATAAAATTAGGAGAAGAACCAAATATTAAAATATCATCTTCTACATTATCATCTATTTTAGATCGAATATTAGGATTATTACTTATTTTTGTTTTAGAATTTCTTTTAAGTTCTCCTTTTAATTCATCTTTTAATGATAGCGTACTAATACCACTATTTACAATAGGTCCAAAAGTCACTTTATATTGAAAAGGATCTGGATATAATTCTGTATCTCTATCAATTGAATCAATATTTAATCTATATTCTGTAATTGTATCTTTATTAACTGGAGAACCAATATTTTCATCCAATGTATTATTTTTATAAGAAAAATCAGGTTTTTTATTTATAGGTACATTTTCTGTGAAATTTTGTTGATAATTAAACTGTCTCATATCATTAAGAGATTCATTTCTAGCTGAATTAGTTTCATTCCTATAAAAAGTACTATTTGGTTCATAACTATTATAATTTCTAATAAACTGTTGTTGTTCAGTATTAAATTTGTTATTCATTTATAATATATAAATATAATATTTTGTGTTTAATATGTTTAAAAATTAGATAATTATATATTAATATATAATTATAAAATGGAACAAGTATTTTTATCCAATGAAAATATTATAAACTTGACAAAAAAATTAATTTTATATCTTGAATTAGATGAATCACAAATTAATAGAGAGGTCATTATGAAATGTAAAAAAATTATTTCTAATTATATGAATGCTATTTTTGATAAATATGGTAATAAAAAACCACAAAATATTTCATCAAAAGATTTTCTTGAAAAATTAAATAAAAAAAGTCTAAGTGATTGTATTAGAATGTTTGAAGAAAAAAAACAGTCTAATAGAAATAATTTAAATAATAATTTACCAAAATATAATCAACAAAATAATAATCAACAAAATAATAATCAACAAAATAATAATCAACAAAAAAATATGTTAGGAATACCAAATAAATTTATTAGACCTGATGATATGATGAATAGAATGACAAATAATAATAATAATAATAATTTTAACAAACCAAAAGAATATACATCATATAATGATGGTGGTGGAGCTTATGCTTCATTTAGTTCATTAAATAATAGTAATGGTCCTTTTATAACAGCTACTGGCGAATATGGATTACCATTAGAGATGCAAAACGAAAATTCAAATCAAAATAGTGGTTTTAATCAAAATAATGGACCTTCAGGAAGATTTGAAGGACGTAAAAATTTCTCTGATGAATTAGAAAGAAGAATGAATGTTTTACAAACAGAATACAGAGGAGGTTCTAATCAAAGTAGGCCACAATTAGATGAAATGACCGCTAAATTATTAAATCTAAATAATACAGGCGCACAAATTCCACCAGGTATGGTTCTACCACCAAGTATGCAGGGTAATAATAATAGAAATAATAATATGAATAATAATATGAATAATAATATGAATAATAATAGAAATAATAATATGAATAATAATATGAATAATAAAGGTGGAAATAATAATAATGGAGATATGGGTTATTCCTTTAATTATACGAATGATGATGTTGGAACTGATTTTAATCAAGCATATGGAGGACAAGAAACTCAATATAACGGCATTGATAGTTTTGAAAATAATTATAAGCCTAAAATAGAAGAAAATCTAAATAATAGTGATACAGATTTAGATACTAAATTAAAAAAAATGGAAATGGAAAGAAGTAATATTAATAAAATGATGTCATCAATGCCAAAAAATAATAATTTTGATCCGATGAAATCTCCTAATTTAGATAAGAAAAAAAATGATGATTTTTTTTTTTTGAATAATTCAGAAAATAAACAAAAAGAACCAGTAGTAAAAACAAAAGAACCAGTAGTAAAGCAATCTGTAAAAACAAAAGAACCAGTAGTAAAGCAATCTGTAAAAACAAAAGAACCAGTAGTAAAGCAATCTGTAAAAACAAAAGAACCAGTTGTTAAACAACCAGTTAAAAAACAAAAACAACCAGTTAAAAAAATAAAAGAACCAGTTAAAAATAGTATAAATGATATAGAAAAAAATATAGAAGCATTAGAAAGATCTATAAAAATAGATGAAGAAAAAGATTCTAAAAAAGCATTAATTAAATTATTAGTTGAGGCGAAAAAAAATAAGGAAACAGATATAATATCAGATACATCAGAGAAAGAAAATTTTAGTTCTATAAATAAACAAAATAATGTTATAGAATTGAATATAAGAAGGAAAAATAAAAATAATAATATGTCGATAAATGATACCTTATCTGATTTAAAACAAAATAAAGTATTTGAAGAAAAAATTATAGAAATACAAAGTAATAAGATTGTTGATAGTGAATGTTTTAATGATTATATGATAAATTTTGAAAATAAGATTAAATTTAGAGATATAAATATAAATACAATACAGTTACCAAGAAATATAAAAGAGAATATAATAGAAGGTAAAAATAACAGATTAAAAATAATTATTAATGAAAAAGAACATATTATTGAATTAGAAGAAAATTATTATAACAGAAATGAAATATATTATTATATAAATGAAGCATTTGAAAGTAATAATATTAATATTAAATGTGAATTAGCAGAAGATAATTTTATTTTTAAATCACAAGTAAGATTTAATATGATTAATGAATCAGATAGTATTTTGCCTTACTTAGGTTTTAATAAAAATTCTTATATAAATAGAAATGAATATAAATCTACAAATATATTAAAACTAGGTGATAATATATTTTATTTAGTTATAGAAAATATATGTAGAGAACCACTATTTTTAATAAATAATGATAATAATGAAATAAAAAAATTAATAGAATTAAATGAAAACTATGAAGTAGATCATTTAATTATAAAATTTTATAGAACTAAAAATGAAATAATAAAAAATGATTTAGAATATAAATTCTTTTTTGAAAAAGAACATAAAATAGTCTTAAATTTTACTTAAAATATCTAAATCTACATTTATTTACTTTTTCATCAGGTAATCTTTTTCTAGTAAGATGATCAAAAGTTTTTCCTTTTAATAATCTTAGTATAAAATTAATAGAATATACACCACATTCAGAATTACCTTTTTGATGACCTGTTGTGTTATATCTTTTATCTATATTATTTATATTAGAAGATTCAAGAAAATCTTTAATTCTATTCATAAAATGTTCTATTCTACGTTCAGGTTCTCTTCCATATGAATCACTAAAATAAATTTGTCCTTTTTCTAAATCACTAAATAAACTAACCCAATGAGACCCACTTTGGTCGTGTTCGTCTAAATTAAAAATAACTCCTAATCTTTTTTTACCTTCATTTAATAGATCATTAAAATTTAATTTTTTAAATGGATAATGATCTAATTCATTAAAATCAATTGGAACTGCACCTAAAAATATAAAATCAGGATATTTATTCTCATATTGTAATAAAGTTTTATTTATATCTATTGTTGATAACCATTGAAATTGTCCTTGTGGTCCTGGTGGTCTAAATATTGATGTTTGTAAAAATTCCTTATCTTCCTTAGACATACTATCAAAAATTCTGCTATTCACCCATTCACTATGATGAGTATTTTTAAATCTTTTTTGAAATTCATATAATAAATATATTTTATATTTATCTGGAGATAATTCTTCTAAAGTATCATATAATTGAATTAAGTTTCCTCTACTTTTTTTATTATAAGCTCTAACCATTTTAACTAAAAAGTTTAATGGGATACATGAACCATTTTCAAATGATATAGATGGACCACATTTTTTATCACTATCATTTTTAGGAATTACTCTATCCTCATTTATATTTGGAATTGGTAAATCTTGAATTTCATTAATCATATATTTTATATATATTTATAAAATATAAAAAGTTATCAAATTATTAAATCTTCTATTTTAATCTCATCAAAAAAATATGTTTTATTTAATTTGTCTATAACTCCAACCACATTTTTATCCTTATCCCAAATCCATCCCATTTTTTTATCTATATAAAATTTTTCATTTTCTTTTACATATAAATCAAATATTTTATAGGCTAATTTACTATTCATATTATTAATATCAATTTGATCTACCTTCTTTTTCATTATATGATTATATTGTTATATGTTTATATTCAGTATATTTATCCTTTTATTTATTTTATATCAATTTTTATTTAGTACATACTATATAACAATAATCATACTTACATATTTTTTGTGCAGGTCTTGATATATTAGGATTATTTAATGGATAAGTTCCACATGTATCAAATACTTCTGTTGAAAAATTATATTTTTTTTGTAGAAAATTACTATAAAACATTTGATTATAAAATAAATACAATGATTTTATGTGCATAAATATAGATTCAGATTCTGGAAAATTTATAAAAAAATTATTTTGTGATTCATCAACTCCATCAATTGTAATAATGTTTATTATATTATTAAAATCATCATAATAAAAACCATAATCTGTTTTATATATTTGATATCTTCTTATATATAAAATTTTAATTAGTTGTATGCTATCAATATATTCATTAAATTGTCCTAATATTATATTTAGATCACGTTCTTCAAAATTACGCCCAATAAGTTCAGATTCTATATTATTAGGAACAAAAAATTTTCCATATGAAAAATACTTAAATAATTTACCACCTTGCTTTAATAAATTTCTTAAATATTCCAATATATCAAATGGTAGATCTTTTACTATAAATTTATCAACCATATAATCAAAAATTATTGTATTGAAACGCCCATTAAATTCACTTAATATATTCCAAGTACATTCTTTATTAAAATCTAATTTAAAATTAGTAGCACCACGACCATCTAGATTTAATGAAATAATCATCTTGTCTTGATTCTCTGCTAAAGCTGAAAATTCTTGGTACCATTGTTCATGTTCGCTTGAACCTATAACTAATACAAAATCTCCTCTAAATTCTCTCATTCTTCTTAGAATTTCATCATTTCCACCTATTTGATTATATTTTAGTTGTAAATACTTTTTTTTATACTTAAAATACTTATACTTTTTATCACTGTTCATATATTTTATATTTATAAAAAATTATTATTTATCTAAATTTTATTTAATAATAATTATATAATTATATGAATCAAGAAATAAATTATGATATATTTTTAAGAAAGTATATAAATAAAGGAAATTATATTGAAGAAGGTAATTTTCCAAATATATTCTTAGTAAGTAATTATCCATTAGAACCAGATTATATACTAAATGATTTTATGGTTTTATTTGGAGATTATTATAAATTTTTTGATAATCCTAAATATAAATTTCTTAAAAATTATTCAAAAAAAAATTATGATTCAAAAAAATTATATATGAATTGTTGGCAATTGATTTTACTATATTTACATGAAGAATATCATATATCAAAAGAAAATATTGAATTATTATATAATAAAATTCATTTTGAAAAAAAAAGAATATTAGATGTATTTTTAACAGATGCAATGTTACTAACACAATCAAATCTTCCTAAAAAAGGAGATATTTTAATTATGAAAAATAAATATAATATATTATATCATAGTGGAATCTTCCATAATATTAGTGATAATATCTTATTATGTTTTGAAATATTCAATTCTCCAGTATCAATTCATGAATATAATTTAGATAATTTATATGGTGATACTATATATTTTATTTCACCACAAAATGCCATTAATCTAATTATTAACTATATTAAAAATTATAATATATATAATTTTTCTATAAATCTAACTGATATTATTCCAGATAGTTTTTTATTAAATTGGATTAAAAAAGTTTTTTTACAAGAAGAAATTAAAAAAATTCCTGAACCAAAATCTAGAACTGAATTAGATGAATATTATAAAAAAAAATATACTAATAAATTCTTATTTAGTTAAGTTAAATTTATTAGAACTTTTAGATTATAATAAAAAATATATTTAACAAAAAAATATTGTGTCTTGGAAAAATTAATATAATTTATTAAATTATATTAATTATATATATATGAGTTCTTATTTTGAAGAAAGCACTAATAAATATAGATCTATATATTTCCATTTAATGGATGGATTATTAAATACAACAGAGGGTGGTAATATAGAAAAAGTTATATTAACTTTGAAAGATATTACCAAAATTAATTTGGATAAAATAAATTTTGCTGATATAATTGATAAAACTGATGATGATCATAATAGAAAAATAGGTTATTATTTAAAAAAAAGTTTTGATGATAAAGTTACACGAGCTTTTTTAATTTTTAATTATGAAATAACAAATAATGATAATAATAATGATATTAATATGATAAAAGAATTATTAAATTTTTATATAATCTCATCACAATTTAATAATCATGGCACAAAAACAATTATATTTATTAAAGATAAAAAAATGTATTTATTTATTTTGAATACTGGTTTAGATATTGAATATAATGGAGAAAAAATTGATAATTTTTATCAGGTAATAAAAGGAATAATAATATGTGATGACGTTGATGATAAATCTAAATTTGATGCAGCGCTAAAAATAATAAAAGATTTTTTATTTATTAGATATTTTTATGAATATTATGATACAAAAAGATATTCACTTTTCGATAATACTCGTCTAAATAAAGAAGAAAAAACATATAAATTTAATGAAAATATTAAAATTTTATTAAATTATTTTAGAGATATTTATGATGAAAATGAAAAAATATTTATATTAAATAATATCAAAAAATCTATAAAAGAATTATTAGATGATGAAAATTTAGAGAAAATTTATTATGAAAATGATTCATTTTTTAATTTAGATTTACGTTATTATATCATTGTATCAAATTTTATAAACAGAAAAAGTGAATTAAGAGTAAATATTAATGATTTAAATATTCAAGATATTCATCAATATAATGAAAATACAGAAATAATAAAATATTTAAGAGAAAATAAACCATTAAGTGATAATTTTTTAAAAAAAATTATTTTATATTATAAAAAATCTAATTTTTATATTTATCCACAAGAAAGTGGTTCGTGTTCATGGTTTTCTATGTATTATTCTATATTATTATATTTTGTAATTCATTCAAATTATAATGAATATAAAAATATTATTAATACATTAAATACATCATTTATTGATCATATAAATAAAATTTATACTGATAAAAATTTTAATAATGTGTTAGTATCTAGTAAAAACACAAATTATTTATATATGAAAAAATTATGTAGCAAGTTAATTGATATAAAAATAATGGATAATAGAATATTATACAATCAACAAGATTTTATTTACAATAATAATTTTAAAATAGAATTTAAAAATGTTAATGTGGAAAAAGTTTTCTATGTAGAAGAATATGAAAATTATTATTTAAATAAAAATAAAATAAAATTAATTAAAAATTTACATAAACAAAATTCTAATAATTTATTAGATCTTTATATGACTGCATATGAAATTTTTGAAGGGGAAAAAGATAATTTTTTTTTTAAAAATAAAATTGATATTGATAATATTTTAACAAATTTAAAAACATATTTAAAAGAAAATAAAATATATAATTTTGAACAATTATCAAATGAAATAATATTATTCGATAATACATATTCTTTAAATATGGAAAACGATATACCATCCTATATAACTTATTTTATACCTATAATATTATATATAAATTTTTTTAAAAATAGTAAAGATTCTACACATAAAATATTAGATATAAAAAGAGATACAAAAGATTTATTTGAATGTTGTATAATATTTTATAAATTTTTTAGTATTATAAAAATAATATATATTTGTAATAAAATATTAGACTATGATATTATTAATGAACATATATCTAAATTATATGAATTAACTATATTACAATTAATAAATACAAATGAAACACCAATTGAAAATATTAAGGGTAATAAATCCTTTACTCAAATAAAATTTAGTGAGGATATTTTAAATATATTTACAAAAGGATATTATAATTTTAATGAAATTAGTCCTAGTTATGAAAAAATATATGAAAGTTTTAATACAAATATAAGTAATTATATTAATATAGAAAAATTTTTATATGAAAATCCTGATTATATAACTGATGAATTTCTTATTTACAATATGGGAAGAATAAATAATCAACCTAATATCAAAAAAAAATTAATAGAATTTTATTGTGAAAAAATTTATTTAGAAAAAGAGAAAAATAAAGATATATATTCAAGTTTATTTATATTATTATATAATTTTCCTCCATTTATTGATAATGATAGTAATTATAGAAGAAAGAATTTAGTTATTATTAAATTTTATAGTAAAATTGATATAAATAATTTTAAAAAAGAAATTAATAAAATAAAAGAAGAAAATAAAAAGTTTGAAGATTTTTTAAAAAATATAATTGATAAAAAAGATTATTTTTCTTATGAAATATTCAAGATAATACCAAATTATAATGAAGAAAATAGTATTACAATTAATTCTATAAATTATAAAAAAATAGAAACAATGAATTTTAATAATTTATTTAAAAAAGATGATTTAAATTTATTAATTCCATCAGTTATAAATACAAATTTTAAAATATATCAAGTTTTTAATGATAGAAAAAATTATATTGAATATAATTGTAATTTAATTTCACAAACTGAATCTAATATTGAATTTAATATATTAAAAATATTTTTTAATGGTAATGAAGTTATAAAATTTAAATCTGTAATTTTTCCTTTTAAATATCTAATTCCAAATGTAGGTTTGAATTTTATTTATAAAAAAAATGACATATTTAATGTTGCTTTTTATATGCAGAAGTTAGATATTCAAGAACATATATTAGGTAGAGAAGTATTAGAAGAAGGTATATATAATTATGAAATAAATCCTAACACTCAGTTTTTTTTAAATAAATTTTCATCCGATAATAAAATATCAAATTTCAATAACTGGAATTTTTTATGTTGTGATCTTCAATTAAATAGTTATAATATATTATATACAAATTTAGAGAAAAAAGATGTAGATACTAATGGATATTGTTGTAATAATTCAAGATATCCAAGTATTTTCCATTTTAAAAAAGAAAAAATATTAAAAGAAGAAGTTAATTATAATTTATCTAAATTTGAATTATTAAAAAAAAGTGAGAATGAATTATTAGAATTTAATTTTGATATTTCAAAAGATAAAAGTTTAACAGAATCATATAAAAAATTATTATATAAAATTAGTAAATGTACTATTAATTCATCAAATAAAAATAAATGGATTGAAAGATTTTATAAAATTAAATTTAATATAGAAAGTAAAATTTTAGAATTTACAAAGTATATAAAAAAAATAACTTTAGGAGAGTTATTAAATGATTATGAAATATTACAAAGTTATTTACTAAATATAAAAATATTAAATTTTATACAAAAAATTTTAAATAATATTTGTGATACTAATGCACTATGTTCAATAATTAAAAATTATAATATATTATTTGATACCAAAAAAATACCTTATAAATATAAATTTGAAATATTATTTGAATTAATTAATGGTAATGAGATTTTAAGAGAACAGATGGATAGATATAAAATAATGATAGAATCTTATGAAAATTATATTTCACATCCGCATGTTGGCGGAGGAAAACCAAATTTTCCCTTATATAATTTTAAAGATACATATGTGCCGATAAAATTACCATCTAGTCATAAATTAAAGAAAAATATGAATAATTTAATAGATATTAAAATAAAAGATATTAAAACAAATGAAGAAGAATTAAAAAAATGTAATAGTAATTTTTATCAATTACATCATTTTATGATGGGTAAAGGTAAGTCTGCTATTATTACACCATTATTATCATTATATTTAAATATTATTTATAACCAAACAGTATATATTATTGTCCCAAAACATCTTGTAAAACAGACAATAGAAACATTAAAAGATTATATTAATATATTTCAAATAAAAAAAATTTACATAAAATCAGAAGATGAAATAAAAAAAGATTTTATTGAAGATAAAATTTCAAAAACTGATACTGTATTTTTAATTGATGAATTTGATAGTTTAATAAATCCTCTTAAAAGTAATTTTAATTATATTTTAAAAAAAAATATAAAAGTTGATGATATTGTTGGTATAATTAAAATAATCATTGAAAATAATAAAGAAAAACTAAAAAATAAGGAAAAAATAACAAAAGAAAGTTTAAGTTCTTTAATTAATGATAAAATTCAAAATAGAGAATTATTTATTAATAATATAATTTCAATAATTGATCAACTTTATAATAATTTATTAAAATATAATATAATGTGGGGTATTGATTCGAGATTATATGCAATACCATTTAGAAATAAAGATAAACCTATAGAAAATTCATCATTTTCTTCATGTATATTAACTATATTTTTAACATATTATTATTATATTATTATTAATGAATATAAAATAGATGATAATATATTAAAAGAAATAATAAATAGTAAGTTTTTAAAAAAAAAATTAAAACTTAATGATGAAGATTTAACAATATCTAATATTAATAATTTATTATTAAAAAATGATACTTTAAAAAATGAATTCTATAATTATATTTTTGATAAAATATTTAGTAAAATTAATTTACCATCAGAACGTTATAATACATCTTTTATAGATATACTTAATATTGATAATATATTTAAAATAGGATATTCGGGCACTGTTAATATGGAACTACCATTTTTAAATGCTAAATATACATTTAATAAAGAATGTTTATATAAAGATGAAGATGAAAGTAATAATATAGAATATGCTATAATAAATTCACAAATTTTATCAATGGATATAAGTAATATTTTTAAAATTAATAATGAAGAACAAATATCAAATGATAAATTAAATGAATATGATGCATTGATTGATGTATGTGGATTTTTTTATAAAGAATTAAATTATAATATTGCAATAAAAATATATAAAATATTAAATTCTTCCAGAGATGTTATATTTATAGATGAAAATGATGAAAAAATGGTTTATAGAAATAACAATCTTGAAAAATTTAATGAATATATAATATATAATAAACCTTTTATTTATTATGATCAGGCTCATATTGTTGGCATTGATATAAAACAAGATAATTATCCTATTTTACATGGTTTATGTATTGTGGATACACTTTCATTTTATTCTGAAGTAGCACAAGCCATGTTTAGATTAAGAAAATTAAATTTAGGACATAAGATATCATTTGTATTAAAAAATTTTTCAGTTAAAGATAATTCTGAATTATATGAAAAATTTAAAGCAAATGAAAAAAATTTAATAAAAAATCAAAATGATAGTATGAATTTACAGGCTTTAAAATCAGATATAAGAAAAGAAAGACCCAAAATGGATGATTTTAAACAAAATTATAAAGAAAAAATATTTTATTATTTTCGTGAAAAAATATTGAATGAAAATGATGCTTTAAAATATATATTTACAGAAGATGAAATAAATAAAATTGATTTTAGCAAATATAATTTAACAAAAGAAATAATAAAAAATTTAATATATGATATTAATTTTAATAATCAAAATATTGAAATTCAATATGAACAAAATATTGAAACAACACAAGAGACAGAAGAAAAACAAGAAATTCTACAAAATAAAGAACAAAGTGTTGATGAATTTTCTTTTTATTATGATGATTGTTTTAATTTATTTGAAAAATATAAATATAAAAGTTTTAATTTTATAAAAGAAATTAAAACTCCTGAAGATTATTATAAATATTCAATTAAATTAGATGATATATTATCTTATTTGCCTAATATTTTTATAAGTAATTATGATTCAATTTTTAATATTAATTCCAGATTAGAAAAATATAATTTATCAGATTTAATATTTGTTTATATACATCATGTAAAGAAATTCATTATAATACCTAAATATATGGTATATTTCTTATTTAATGATTTTCTTATGTATGATATGGATTTAGAAGTAATTAATAAACATAAATTATATTTATGGGATGAAAATGACGAAGTAGAATTAAAAAAAAATATATTAGTAAAAATAATTACAAAAAATTATGATGAATCTGATTTTAATATATTTAAAGAAAGTTTAAAAATTAATATGGAATACATACAAAGTATAAAAGATGATGAAAATATATTAATGAATTATTTGTATAATATATCAGTAAATTATTTATATTTATTAATTTTACTTTTTAGAAAAGAATATAGTAAAATTTATAATAATTATAATGAAAAAATTGTTAATCTATATAATGAATATAAAGATAAATTTAACAAATTAATTATTATAAACATCTCTTATAATGAAGAAAAGAATAAAAATTATAATGAATTACTTAGAAAAGAAATTAAACTAAAACAATCTTTTCAAACTAAATATTTAAAATATAAATATAAATATTTAAAATTAAAAAATGAATAACTTTTACGAAAGAACTAATATTTAAGTAATAAAATCTTAATATGACTTCAAAAAAGAGGTTATCTCAAATTATCCATGGTTTATTACCTTCTTTCCAAATAATATCTTCACATAAAGGAGAATTATATATTGTTATTCCATCATGATTATTTTCTGTCCATCCAAATGGTGGTGATAAAGTAAATTCTCGTGGTTTTGATTTTGATGAACCAATTTGTACTGATGATGGTTGTGATTTTGAACGTTTTTTTGATGGTGGTGGTGATTGCGAACGTTCTTTTGATGGTGGTGGTGATTGCGAACGTTCTTTTGATGGTGGTGGTGATTGCGAACGTTCTTTTGATGGTGGTGGTGATTGCGAACGTTCTTTTGATGGTGGTGGTGATTGCGAACGTTCTTTTGATGGTTTTGGACATATTTCCTCAAATTGTTTAACTTTATCTATTACATCTGATAATTGTCTTTTATCTTCTAATGTAAGAATAAAAAAATTATCAGGTTTTATTGTAGATTTAATAAAATCAGATAAAAACATTATTTCTAAATCAGAATATTCTTTTTTTAGATCGTAATATATACGACTAATATTACCTTCAATAGCTATTAAATAAACCTTTTTTCTATTAAGAAGTAAATTTTTAACTGAACGATAAATTGAAAAATAATTTTTCCCTTTAAGACCATCCATATCACAATTACCATCTCCAGAAAAAATATAAAAAACTCCTTCTGTATTTAATCCCTCATAATTAATTGCTGCACTAACAGTTTGATCCACTACAGTAGGTTCCTTTTTATAAGGTTCTCTTTCAAAATATAATTCATTTAGATTTGGTATTCTCATATACATCGGTGATGTTCCCTTCAAATAAGAATGAATAATATATCCATTTAATTTATTAGATGAATCTTGATTTGTTAAGCTATATAATACTTCTTGAGTAATTTTTATTTGATAATCAATATTACTAACATCAATAATAAATTTATCTTTTGTATAATCTATTATAATATTTTCTATATAAACATATTCTCCTAATTTAATTAACCAATATTTAGAAGTAATTAATAAATTATTTAAATATTCAGTAATTTTTATATGCACATCATCCTTTTGTTTTGATATTAAAGGTAAATTTATATAACAATCACATATTGTTCTATCAAAAAATATTTTAATTATTTTTCTATCATTAGAATATTCTGCCATTAATTCACCACTATTATAGATTCCTTGTAATAAGCCTCTTTTTGCTGCTTTTTTATAATATTTTATTGCTTCTATAAAATTTTCTTCTTTTTTATAATTATCACCTATTTTAATCAATGATAATTCATGAACATCTTCTATACAATGTAATTCATCTATTTTAATATATCCTAATATATATTTCATATATTTAACATATTTATTATCTTTAAATTTTATAAATTTTTTTTTATTTTTTTTTCTTGATAAATCGAAATCTTTTTGTATATGATAAAAAGAAATTTTAAGGTTATTTTTTTCTTCATTATTATTAATAAAATAATATTTTCTAAATAATAACATAATATCTTTTATTTTTTTATTTTTTATTTTTTCAAGATAATAATCAGCTTTACATAAATCTATATTAACACCTTCTCTTCCAATTGAATAAATATCAAATAGATGTTGTAAGGCCATCTCATTATATTTTTTATCTATTGCATTATTAAAACAATCAATAGCTAATTGAATATTTCCATTACGAATATTATCTAAACCTTCTTCATATTCTTTAGAACCTCCACTTAATTTATTTTTATAATCTAAATATTTATATTTATATTTTAAATATTTATTGTAATATGACATCTATGATATATTATATAACATATAAAAAACTTTTATTTATCTTTTATTAAACTATCTAAATATGTAATAATTTTTTCATTTCTTTTTATTGGTAGTTTATCAATAAATTCTTTCCATTTTTGAGACATATCATTATCTTCTCTCAATAATTCTACATAATTCCATATTTTTCTTAATGTTGGTAATACTTGACTAAACCATTCTTTATCACGCATAATTAATGTGCAGTTCTTTTCTAAAATTCTCCAATAGATAATTCTGTTTAATTTAACATCCTTTCTTCTGGAAATCTTATCAAGTTCATTTAATAACCATTCATCTAATTCTTTATTTGACATATCAATTTTTGGTTGATAAATAAATGATGTTTTATCATAAATTATCTTATCTGCTATTTTACCATCCTTAATATCTTCTTCTCCTATTTTTAATGGAACTAATTCTATTAATACCCCTTTTTCTAAACCAGATTTTAAACTTAAGTATTCTTGATTATGAGAACTATCATTCAAAAAATCTTCTCTTGTTTTATATTCTTCAATACTACATTGAACAAAATCACATTCATCTAAATTACAACATTCTAATTGTTGTTGAACTTGACACCAATAATATATAGGACAAATTTCTCCTTTAACTTCACCTTCATATTTAATCTTTCTAAATAAAGGACATTTAATTTCTAACATTCTTCCTACTAATGGAGATTTGGTTTTTCCATCTCTCTTATATGGACCACAAATACCATCTGGACTTGCACCTAAAAATAAATGTTCAGGATGTCCTAATAATCCAAATTCATCTACAATTGTATCATAGTTATATTCATACATTAATGTCACCACATTCTCAAATTTCTTACCATGGTAGCAACTATCATTCGTTTCAAATGTAGAACCAAATACTTTTTTTAATATAAAATTAAACTGTGGTTCGTATTTATTTTCTCCTAATACCGCACCACAATCAGATGCTGTAATTTTATTATTTCTCATTTCAAACCATTCTTTTGAACGCTGTTCTGGTAATACAATCTGTCTAAGTTTATTAAATATATTGACCCTAGTTTCATACTCGGTATCTGTAATTGGTTGTTTTATTGTATTAATAGTTTGTGAAGATGTAGTAATATTTGTAGAAAAAGATGTAGTTGTTTTTATAGTAATATTTTTTTTTGTTTTTTTTAATTTAATTTTCTTTGTTAATTCGTCTATAAGAGCATCTTCCTCCATAATATCTAATAATCCATAATCTTCATCTGATTTAATGATTTTTTCAATCTTTTCGTAATTATTTATATTATTGTCAATAATATATTTTGAATATTTATCTAATATTTTATTATAATTATCCATTATTAAATAGTAGTATTTTTTTAATTTTAAATTAAAAAGTATATAAGTATAAAAACTTTATTTATTTGTTATATAATTCATTTAATAATATCAGTAAGTTGTTTAAAAGTCATAATACGAACTTTACAACAATATCTTTTTAATTTAAGGCTATCAATTAATTTAGTTTTTAATTCTAATTTAACATCATCATCTGTATTAGGATTATTAATAATTTCTTCCATTCTGGATTCATAAAAAATTTGTCTATTACCAAGAATATAACCACAAGTTGGACATCTCATATAAATCATTTTATTATCTAATATATATATCTATATCTATATATATATATTATAATTAATTCAATTTTATTTTTTATAATAAGATTTTACAAGATAAATATTATCTAATAGGTTCCTATACTAAAGAAATGCAGAGAAACATATATATTATAATTTTTTAATAATATAACAGGTGAAAAAGAAAAGATTTTTTTATTGAAGAATTTCCAAAAGAATCTATAGATGGTTTTTACAATAAAAGTTTTAAGTTATTTAAAAAAACATCATAATCATGAATAAAAAAAATTAAAATATTTAATATTATTAAATATAAATTAAATAATAATAATAAGAATGAGTAATATTTACAGTAATTTAGGAAATATTTTTAATAATCTTAGTCTAAAAAATGATGATAATAAAATATTTATATATGATGAAAAAAATTGTATAAATAAATCAACAATAAACGATTATTATTATATTAATAAATTAAACACATTTTTAAGTAATTCATGTTTAATCCATATTAACACACAGCCTTATCATTGTAGTGAATGTAATAAAGATATTGGATATAATGATTATTTATATTATGATAAAGAATATAAATATAAAATAACTGAAATTTATTATCATAAAATAAAAAGTCATGGTTATGCAGTAGATGAAAATTTAATAAATTTAATATAAAAAATTAATATTTTTTATAGATTTCAATTATATAATGGAAAGAAAATCTCCAACCTCAGAAGAATTATTAAAAAATATGTATAATAATAGAGGAAAATATTTTGATAGTGCCCAATTTAATAAGGCATTTGATGTTTACATTGAAGAACAAACTAAAGATAGATTATTAAATCAAAAAGTAAAATTAGATGATTTAAATAGAATTGAAAATATTAAAATACCTCCTACACAATTACCATTAAAAAATTTATTTTTAAATATAAAAAAAGCATGGACTAATTTATTTAATAATATATCAAATCAAAAAAATATATTTAGTAATACGGATGATTTTTTTTATTTTGGTTTAACCTTAATAATTATAGCATTATTATATATGATAATTAATTTTATTTTTTCTTAATTTAATAATTCAGATACACATTCATTAATTTCATTACCATTTGGAGGTGGTGTATTATTAAAATTATAAACTGGATAAAACTTATATTTAATTTTTATATCATTATTTGGTTTTTGTCTTGGCAATATATTTGTTATATAATTAATAAATTTATTTAGCTTCTTTTCACTAATATTATATACCTTAGCTTCGATAATTTTATAATCGTATAAACAAGCTCCTTCACTTGTTTTACCTTTAATTAAAAAAGATCTTAATAATCTTTTATTTTTAATATTAAATAAGGTGATTTGATAAAATCTAATATAAACATCTTTTGTGATATTTTCGTTATAAAAAGAAGGGAAAAAATCAGATCCTTTAATTAATTCATATTTTTGATCTTGTTCAGACATAAAATATTTTTTTTGTATATATAATAAATATAATAAAAAATAAAATAGTTTTAATCATTAAAATATTAAATAAAATCAGTATAAAGAACCATACTTTTGCCTCTTATATTATCATAATTTGTATTTGAAAAATTATATTCTAAAATATTATTATTTGTTATAATATTTGTATTTATATTATATCCATTATAATAATTATATTTTTTATTAATAAGTAAAATCTTATCTAAATATTTATTTAATAATTTTTCTCCTTTTATTTTATATTTATTAATTTGTTTTGTAAATAAATTATTATTGGTTGTAAATAAAAAAGATTCAATATTATTAATTATTTTTATTTTTATATTAGTCATATTTTTAAATAAAGAGCTTGCTAATGATTTATCAATATTAATAGAATCATACAAATCTATAAATTGATTAAATAAATTTATAATATCTTGAAAAACATTTGGATTATAATTTTTTAGGGTTGATAAATAAAATATAAAATCAACTATATCAGGATAATTTATTAAATTTTTATTAGAAGTTTCAGTTATATTATTTTGTTTAAAAGTTTGAAATTTTGTATCTAATTTTTTTTCAGAATCTATAAAATTTTTATTTCTATCAGTATGTAGATAAAATAATAAAATAGCAAAAAATATTAATCCTATAAATATTGATATACTAAAATTTATATTAGAAAATATAAATAAAAATATCACAAATATTACAAAATATAGAAATATTTGCTTTGGTTCTTCAAAATTAATTATATTATATAAAAAAAATTTAGATTCATTATTATCTGTTTCAGTCATAATTATAATTATTTAAGAAAAAGATTATTATATTTATTACTTAATGGATAATATAGAACAAACAAATAATCAAGAAAATAAAGAAGTAATAGTCCAAAAAGTTAAAAGACTTGTAAATCTTCAATCAATAAAAATGAATAATGTTATTACATATAATAATAATATTAATCCGAATTATATATTAAATAATTTAACAACTTCAGATGAAGAGTTAATTAAAAATATGAATAGTAAAATAATTTCTGTATATAGTGCTAAAATTAATTTAATAAATTATGTTTTAAACAGTAATGAAACTATAATAAATAATAATGTGCATGAAATTAAAAAATTTTTTAGATTTATTAATCCATTGAATAACGAATATAGTTTAGATTCCTATGAATGGGATTTTAAATTAGTAGATAATTTATTATTAGTACAAAATTCTATACCAAAAATTTTAGCAGATAAAACTTGTATTTTTTATTTAAATTATATAAAAAAAATAAAGAATATATTAAATAATTCTGAATTAGAATATAAATATCATGAGTTTAAAAAAGCAAGATTTTATAAAAATTTAGATATTATTTTTTCATTTATAATATAATTTTTATATGACAAATTAATTTGATAATTTAGTACCACTTGATGTTTTAATTTTATAAAAATTTAAATTACTAGTATGAATATTATCATGACATTTTTCACATAATACAATTAAATTTGATTTATCATCTTTAATTATATGAATTTTATCATTTTTTATTAGAGAACCATTTATATTTTTCTTAAAATCTTTTTGAAAATTAATATGATGTGTTTCTAATTTACTATTTTCTTCGCCACACATATAACATTTATCTACAAAGAATTCTTTATTATATAATGACTTTTTATCATTTACTAACTTATAATTTACATTTTTCTTTTCAAGTAATTCATTTTTTAATTCTATAGCACTATTAATAAAAACAGGATCATCTAAAATATATTTCGCAATAGTAATACCATAAATTTCTTCACCAGTACCCTCTTCAATTTTCCTATTAAAAAATAATTCATCTCCTTTTCGTTCAACAGACAAATGAAAAAATTTAATACTTTTTTGTTCTTTAATTTTTGTTAAATTTGGTAAATCATGAAGATGAGTAGCAAATAAAAATTTAGATTTGTTTTCTATTAATCTTAAAATAGTAGAACCAACCAAAGCATTTCCAGATAAATATTCAGTTCCTCTACAAATCTCATCACCAATAATAAGTGAATTAGCATTACTTTTCTTTAAAATACATTTTAATTCATTCATTTCAACAATAAAAGAAGATTGTCCTTTAAACAAATTATCATTACCTGATATGCGTGTATATAGTGATGTAAATATATTATATTCAAATTTAGAAGAAGGAACATATAATCCACATTGAGCCATAATTAAATTTAATCCTACTGCTTTCATTAAAGAACTTTTACCACAACTATTAACACCATAAATTAAATTACCACATAATTGATTATCTAATTTAATATCATGTGGAGTATATTCATAATCAATAAGTCTTTCAATAATAGGATGTCTTAATTCATGTGCTTCAATAAATGATTCTTTATTTTGGATAATAATAGGTTTAGTATAATGGTATTTTTTAGCAATAAAGGCATTATTTGCCAAAATATCGTATTCTGTAATTATATTAATAATTTTATTTAGAATAATAGAATAAGTTTCATACCATTTTTTTATATCTAAACAGAATTTTTCTTTAATAAGTATATCAAGTTCTTTATATAAACTTTCTAATTCATCTGAATGATTATCTAGTTCTGGATAGGATATCTTAATATTATTATTAAGTTCTTTAAAAACAAGATCTGTTATTTTAACTGAATTATTATCATCTAAATCTAATACTTGTAATTTATTTAATTCAGCTTTTAATTTAGTTCCTCTTGTTTTTGTTGTTAATAAATAATATCCATCTCTATCATTATGTTTAATCATAATTGCTGATTTATCATTATTAATAATAAAAGTATCTAATTTTCTAGCTAATTTTTCCATAAAACCAATACTATGATCAATTTTATATATTAAATCATCAATATTTTTATGAATGCCTGCTTTATATATATTTTCTTTAATTTCAATTAAATTATTTCTTTTTAATTTTTCTAAATCAAACTTATCCTCTATAAAACTAATACAATTATTAAATAACTTAATAGATTTTTTATCTATCTTGACTAATAAATCTTCTTTTAAACAAGAAGAAAGTAAATTATTTATTAAACTAACAATATTTGTAAATGATTCATAAATTTGATGTAATTCATATGGTTGTATATATTTTACAACTATTTTACGTAATAATCTTTCAATATCCAATATACCTTTTAAATTATCTCTAATATTATTATCAATATTATTAACTAATATTTTTTCAGTTACATCATAATAATTTTGAATTATAGAAATACTTGTAAAAGGAGAACATAATCGCATTTTTAACTTTCTTTTACCCATAGGAGTACAGCAGTTATTTATAACATCATTTAAGGATTGGTATTTAGTATTAATTATTTCATAGTTATAGTAATCAACAATATTTAATTGATATTGTGCGTTATTACCTAAAATCATATATTTATGTTCATTAAAATACATTGGAATATGTAATTCTTTTAATAAATTATTATTATGTTGATGAATATAATCTAAACCAATAACTAATGATATAATAGCATAAGGATATTTTTCTAATTCTAGATTTTCAATTGGTGATATTAAATTATCAATATTAGTATATACTTTTTTAAACATCATATTTTGATATGATAATTTAGTGTAAGAAGGATTTATTTTTCTATAAAAAAATAAAGTTTGATTTGGTATAATATCTAATTTATTTAATATTTTATTTTCAGTTTGTTTATTTATATTTTCATTTAACTCTTTATTGTTGATTTCATAAATAATTAATTCTACCGGTCTAAAAAAATGATAATATCTTTGACATTCTTCAATGGCTTCATTTTCATCAATTAAACCGGTGCCATGAGTTTCATAATAATTATTAAAACCTGTTGAAACATCAATACAACTCATACCAATAGAAATGTTATTTTTAGCTGTTGTATTAATTGATTGATTTATTTCAATATAAATAATCATCAAAAATTTATTATCTATTGATGTATTTTCTATAAATGTTGAAGGTGAATAAATACCTGTCACTTCACGCATTGGATTTGGTGGTGCTGTAGTTTGATCTATAACAATAACTGTATATTTACTATCAATTAATATTTTTAAAAATTTACTTAGTGATACAGATGGAAACCCTAACATATATGGATTCTTTTCATTAATCTCATTTTGTGATTTATCTTTTCTTGTACATACTATATTTAAAATATCTGATATTGTAAATAATTTTGGTCCTCTACTGTCAGTTGCGTAGGCTTCATGAAATGATCCAACCTGCATTAACACTATTGAACGATCTTTACCATACACTTTTTCATATTTTTCATGATATCTAATATATTCATCAGTGATATTTAGGCTTCTTATATCTTTTTTACTCATTATATAATATATATATATTATATCTTAAATAGTTAATTATTTATTTTTTTTAATTTTACCTTCTAAAAATTCTTTAAGGGTAGTTTCTAATTTTTTTTTAATAATATCTTCATTTTTATTAAGATGATACCAATGAATACCATATTTATATACGATTCTCTGCAGGACATTTAAAACTAAATCTTTAGAGATTAAACTTTCTAAGAATTTTATTCTAAGAGTAATATCATCTTCTTTTAAATTATTAATAGAATTAGTATTAAAATCTGATATTGAATTTATTAACTTTGCTTTACCATTTTCAACCATAACATAAGCAACCAATGATTTTAGATCACCATACAACCATTTATCTAATAATTTATAATAATAGTATTTTTTAAGTGTTCTATGAACTTGTGGATCTTTATCTAAATCTGGATAATAACCAGTGACAAAACTCATAGAATTATTATAATCTGTTGAGATATAAGTCATCATTCTATCATTATCAATAATATTTGATGAATTCACAAGTGTTGTTTGAGTTATAGGGACACTAACAATAGGAGAATGTCTTAATAAAAGATCTATACCATAGCTTAATGTACTCATTTAATATAATAAAATATGTTAAGATAAAAAAATATATAATTAAAATTATTCAATATCCTTAAATTTGGAATAAAGATATTGGAATATGTCATTATTATCTTTATATTTATTATTATTTTTTAATTTAATTATTTTATTATAAATTTTTTTTGAATGTATTTTAAGATTATATATTAAATTTAGAATTTTTTTAATTTTAAAAACATATTTTTTATTAGGAAATTCTGAGTAATTAATATAAGCACAATAAATACAATTTAAAATTCTTTTTTGAGTTAATATAGGTAATTCTTTTATATTACTTTCTAAAAAATTTAATGTATCATCATATGTTTTAAGATTATAAATATTATTTAAATATGAATATGAATTATTTATTAAAATACATATTATACTATCATCATCGTCAATATTTTGAACAAAATTATTGTTCTTACACTCTTTATTATTTTTATACCAAAAATTTTCTTTATCTTCATCTTCATCTTCATCTTTAGATTTATATAATATAGAACATTTTTCTTCATCAAAAATTAATGGTTCGTTATCTATTTTACTATAAAACAATGTATTTTTAGGATAACATTTACTTATACATTCTTCATCGTAATATATAGTCTCATCTACATCTTTATTATATTTAAAACTAAATATTTTTTCAAAAAAAAATTTATCTGAATTCATTTATATATATATATAAATATCTTAAAAATTAAAGATAAAATATTATATAAATTAAATATATAATGGACTCAAATATATTTAACATATCAAACAATATTGATAATATTTTAAAAAAATCTACAGAATTTGATTATATATGCTCTGATATCTTAGAAGATTTAAACTCAAAAGAAATTAGAGGTAAAGTAGAAAAATTAACTAATAATTATATTAATATAAGAAAAAGTCATGGAGAATTATTATTATTAGAAAATAATTTAAAAAAGAATATTAATAAAAATATTAAATTACAAAGAGGTGGAAGTAAAAATGAATTATATGATTTATCAACATTTACATCAATTATAGATAATGTATCAAATGTTGTAAATAATATAGATTTTGAATTTAAAAAAATTGCTTTAATATATCCTCAATATATTGGAGAAAATAAACAAAATATATTATATTTTAAAGAGAAGAATAAAAATTCAAAATATTCCAAATGGATAGATGAAATTAAAGAAACAAAAAAAAATATTGATTTAGATATTATTGAATTAACTGATGACAATAAAAAATATAATTTATCAAAATTAACTTCAGAAGATATTGACATAGAACTTAAAAATTTACCTTCATTATTTATAGTTAAAAATAATAATTTAATTGAAGTTCAACTTAGTAATATTAAAAATATAGATGAATTAAAAAAAATTTTAGTTTAAATAATTAAATATTTTTAGAAAAAATAAATATTTTTATTTTAGATATTATTTATATAATAAGTATTTTTATAATATGAATTTTATATTAAATGATCATAATAAAAAATTAATTGATTTTACTTTTCCAAATCTTATAAGTGATCATAAAGATTTAATTATTAAAAGTTTAAACGATATTTTTATTATTATACTTAATACAATATTTTATAAAAATGAAGAAGATTTTATAAAACAAATGAAATTAAATGATTCACGAGATATTTTAGGATTCGTAACATTACTTTTACCATATTTTGATTTTTCAGTTAGAGAAACTTGTTTAAAAATTAATTCTTTTGATGATATTTTTAAAGATCCTAATCCAAAAAATGAATTATATAAGCAAAATGTGTTTAAATCAACATATTATTTAGATCATGATACAACAAATTATAATTTAAATGATTATAAAATATATTTTTTTAATAATACACAAAAAATTATTAATACTATAAAAAAAGTTAAACATAAATTATTACCAAATTGGTTAAATATTTTTCCATATAAATTAGAAGATTTAAATAAAATAGAACTATATATTAATTTAAAAGAAAAATATTCTAAAAAAATATTTAATGAAGATGAAGATAATTTAGATATTGGTTATGATACCTTATATGGAACTATTGTTAATTTTCTTTACAATGATATATATCGTATTAAATGGATGATTTATGATTATTATGAACCGCCAAAAATATTCCCATCAATAATTCATATTTGTGAATTATTAGATTTAAATAAAATACTAATTGAAAATTATGATAATTCAATAAAATCAGAAGATAATAAAATATTTTATAAATTACCAATAGAAAGACAAGAAGAATTAAAAAATAGATGGACAAATGTTATATTAAATAATAAAAATATTAATGATTTAACTAATCTTATTTTATTTTATATAAGAGTAAATATATATAAATTAGATAAAATTAATATATCTAAAAAATGTAAATTATATTTTAAATTAATTTTAGAAGATGATAATGAAGTTGGTGATGAAATTGAAGAAAATTATAAATTTCAAAATAAATATAGTAAGTTATGTATAATAGAACTTATTAATAATATAGAATACGCAGATATTTATGAATATATATTTAGTTGTCTTCATCAATTTAGATATACTTGGTATGGATATATGTGTGTAAATTCTGAAAATGTAGTATTAAATAAAGATAATTATGATGGTAATTTTAATTTTTATTTTGAGGATGAATTTTCACAATTTAAAAAAAAAGAACTAGAAGAAGATCCCATATATTCAGAATTTAAACCTTTATTTTCATTAAAATTATTTTATAATTATTTTAAATCCTTAGTTCATTTTCATATAAATAAGGTTAATTTTGAAAAGAAAGATAATTATGTAAAAGGTGGAAATAGTTGGGATGAAATAAATATCAATTTTAGAAAAGAATTTAAAAAAAAATTTTTTGAAACAGATGAGACAAGTATCTGGTTTAATATACCAAATAATTTAAAACGAATACCTGGTGTAAAAATAAAAAATATTAATAAAATTATGATTATTTTTAGAAAATTTTTATTTTATTCTAATTTTATACCAAAAATTATTATATCAACATTAATTTATAATGGTATATTAACAAAATTTATTTATAATCCAGTAATTACAAGTAAAACTGAATTACCAGATAAAAATAAAGAATTTCTTAAATATAAAAATCATATAAAAGATAGATTAAAAATTAAAGAATATGAAAATTCATACCATTTTTTATCTAATAGACAATATTCTTCAATTCCTAATTGTTGTGAAGATATTAAAAATAGTTTTTGGTATGGTAATTTTGGTGGTGATTGGGTAGCACAAATACAAATTTATCATCATTTTATAAATCAAAGATTTATGATAATTACTGCTGTTACAGGTGCTGGAAAATCAACTGTTATACCTTTTATCTTATTATATGCCTTAAAAATGTTAAATTATAATAATAACTGCAAACTTGTATGCACTGCTCCTCGTATTGTTCCTGTCACTAAAAATACAAAACGTATATCAGATAGTTTAGGATACAAATACCAAGAAATTATAGAAATTGATCCAGAAACTAAAAGAGAAAAGAAAATAATAAAAAAAAATACAATAACATATATACAATTTAAACATGCTGCTGAAGATACTGTTGATGAATATTATCATCCAAAATTAAGATTTGTCACCGATGGTGCATTATATCAAGAAGTTAAAGATAAATATTTATTTAAAATAGATATTGACAATAAAAATTATAATAATTTATTTGATATAATATTAATTGATGAAGCACATGAACATAATACTTATATAGATTTAATATTAACTATAACAAGGAATAATTTATATTTAAATAATCAAATTACATTAGGAATTGTAAGTGCTACAATTGATTATGATGAACCTCTGTATAGAAAATTCTTTTATAATATAAATGATAATCTAAAATTTCCATTAAAATTTAATGAATTTGATCCATTTTTAATTGAAGATGCAACTAAAAGATTAGACAGTAATTTAATAGATAGACGAGTAAATATAGGAGCACCTTATACAGGCACAAATTTTACAATAATTGAAAAATTTAAAAAAGATATTGATGAAATGATTATATTAAATGAAATATATAAAATTTCTAATAAAGATGATATTTTATTATTTAAGGCAGGCTATCCTGAAATATTAAAAATTGTAGAAAAAATTAACAAAAATTCTCCTAGTCATGTTTATGCGTTACCTTTTTATAAAGATTTAAAAGATGAAATTAAAAATAATGTAGAAGAAATAGCAGATAAAAATATTAGAACCAATTTTTTTAGATTTCCAAAAGATAAAAAAATAACAGACTCATTTAGTGTTGAGGAAATGGTTGAACCAGGAACCTATACACAATTTGTTATTGTATCAACAAATATTGCAGAAGCATCAGTGACAATTGATAGTTTAGGTTTTGTTATAGACGATGGAAAACAAAAAACTAATTATTATGATTATAGCATAAGAAATACTAAACTTGTAAAAGAAACTATAGCTGATCCAAATAGACTGCAAAGAAAAGGACGTGTTGGACGAGTAAAACCTGGAACAATATATTATACCTATCTATCATCAACTAAAGATTTTAAAGAAAAACTAGATCCTAAAGTCCAATATAAAATTTGTAATGAAGATATTTCAACCTATATTATTAATTTTTTAAATATAAGTGATGAAAAAGAAATTAATAAAGATAACGATCCTTCTATTTCTATAGATAGATATAATATTACATTACCTGATTATTTGAAATATCAATATACATGTATATTTTTACAAAATATTAATGAAATTTTAACATATTCTTATAATTATTTAGAAAAAAAATATATTAATAAAAGAAATTATAATTTTGATTATATTTATTATTCATATAAAAATTCAAAATTTGATATAGAAGATATTATTGATAATGTAGGTAAATTCTTTATTGTACATCCTGATGACAATATTTTAATAAGAAATAAAAATTTAGAATTTATTAATAAAGAAAAAATTAATAATAAATTAAATATAGTTAAAGTTGATGATAATGGTGAAATTATTTTAAAAAATAAACAACCAATAATAATAAAAGAAAATTATATTAATAAAATAGAAATAATTATAAATATATTAAAAGAAAATTATATTTTAGATGAAAATAATAAAATAACTAATTTAGGTAAATTAATTCAAGATATAATTTCAGAAGGTTTTATAACTAGAACTGAAAGTGTATTATGTATTTTAGATATTATAAAAAATTATGAAAATATCGATTATAATTACATCATTTTTCTAATTATTTTTATGGAAGGAACTAAGATTGAATTATCTAAAGATATAAGAAATTCTTATTTTCTAAATGAAATAAGATCAGATATTATTAATATTTCTAAGCTTTTTACTAAAAATTTATTAAATGAAATATTTCTACATAATATTGATTCTTATAAAAGAAAAGAGAAAATAAAAGATAAATTAGAATATATTGATAAGGAAATTATTAGGAAATCAAATTTAATATTTGAAAAATATTTTTTAAATAAAAAAAAAATATTAAATGATGATAAAATAAATTTAAAAAATATTTTTGAAAATTATAATAGAATTAAAATAAGAATTGAAATTATTACTAATAGATTTGAATTATATAATAAATATACATTTATAAAAGAAAAATATGTAAATTTAGATATTAATCAAAATATAATTTCAGAATATGATAATAAAATAATAGAAGAATTTAACTCAGATAATACAAATAAATTATATAATAAACAATTTATTACTATTAGTAAAAATATAGAAGTTAATATTTTTAATGATTATGAAAAAATGTGTTATTTTGTAGCTAAATATTTTATCACCAATATTGTAACAAATATTCCTAGAACGTCATTTTATCTAAATTATATAAATCCAAACGTAAATATCATTTATCAAATTAATAAATATACAAGTGTAAATTATTATTATAGATTAAATTATATTTCATATTGTTCCAATAATGAAAATAAACTTGATATTATTACTTTTATTCCTACAAAAATTATTAATAAAATTATTAAAGATGAAAAAAAATATATTATTAAGAATAATATAAATTTAGATTTAAAATATATTAAAGATATTTATATTGATTCTTATGATAAAATTTTAAAAAAAATTGATATTATTATACAATATATTAGATCATTATGATGTTAGGCATTTTTGATAATTTGTTTCCCCAAAATAGTATTTATACGATCTACGATTATTTAGATAATAAAATTAATAATCCTTGTGATGAAATTTTATCAATCAAAATTTATAATTTTACACCAATTATTTATAATGGAGTAAAATTCTTAATAACTACGTTATTAGGATTAGAACATCTATTTTTAGATAAAAATAATAAAATTATTATAAAATATTTTTTAGATGAAAACACTTTTGGTGATATTGTTTTAAATAAACATCTTAATTTACTTAAAATAAAAAAATTTAATTCTGATATTTTATCAGAATTTGATTCATTTTACGACGAACATACCCAACTATTATTTATTAAATTTAAAGATATTTGTATTGAATATTTTGATATTTCAAGCTATAATTTAACAAGATTAATGAATACATCGTTTATTAAAGAAAAAATTATTATTTCTAATATCGATTATTATTTAAATAAATTAACTATTAATTCAGAAATTGCTACAAATTATATTTACAAACAAAAATATTTTACTTTACCTTCTTTACCTTATCTTTATACAATTACAGATTCTACCATGCCTCTTATAGGTTCTCCTGTTATAAATTATAATAATGAACTTATTGGAATTGTTAATCTTATTAATATAGGAAATAAAATAATGATAACACCTATAATAAGTATTATTAGAAGTTTAAAATATTTAGAAAGTAATAATCTATTAATTACAAATTTTGATTATACTATCGAAACACTAAATATTTCAAATTTAAAAGATGAATCAAATTTAAAAAATGTTCTTAAAATTAAAAATTTAATAAGTAAAAATTTTAGAATTAATGATCAAGATCTTTTTATTACCTCTATTAATGATTATTTGATTGCTGATGATGGAACAATTATTTATAATAATAATAATATACCATTATGCACATATATTTGGTTAAACATGTTTAATAAAATTAATATTAATTATTTAAAATATAAAAATAAAGAATTAATAACTAAAACCAAAATGATTTATCTTAAAAAATGGGAAAAAATAAGTAATATATTAATTTCAAAATTAATATATTTTAATACCAGTAAAACCTTTATCTTTGAATTAAATGAAAAAATATTATCAATAATTACTGATTACCTTGTAAAAAATAATTATAAAAATATATTACAAAAAATATATGATAGTAGATTTTCAATAAAAAGAAAAAAAATACTTTTATTCCTAAAATTAAATAAAAATGGTTTTCATTATTTTGAACTTATTGAAGATTATAATTCAATTGCAGATATAAATGAAAAATTAAATATATCAAAAGAATTAGATATTAAATTATCAAAATATTCTATAAAACTAGTTAAAAATTGATTTTTTTATAATAATAAATTATAATATATATGAATGAATAATTTTGATATTATAAAAAGTAAATTTATAAGAAATTATCCAAATAATACTGAATATAATGATAGAATAAATAGAGAATTAAAACTAATAATAGAAAAGAAATTTATTGATTATATATTAAGAATTTGTGAAATTTTGGCTTTATGTAATAATATTCCTCATATTATTAGAGGCTCTTCTGGTTCTTCACTTGTTTGTTATCTACTAGGTATCACTGACATTGATCCAATTAAAGAAAAGATTGCTTTCTCAAGATTTCTTAATGAATATAGAAGTTCTATGCCCGATATAGATATGGATTTTCCTCATAATCAACGGAAATATGTTTTTGAAAAAATATTTAATAAATGGAATAATGTAGTTCGTATTAGTAATCATGTTACATATGGAACGAAAGGTGCTACAAGAAAAGCACTAAAATTAATGGGAGTTGAAGGTAAAGTTCCAAAAGATAAATGTAATATTAATTATTTTAAAGATCCAGATAAGAAGAAAGAATTAGAAAAAAATATTAAACAGTTAAAAGGAACACTTAAAAACTTTTCATTACATTGTGGTGGTATTATATTCTATAATGATGAAAATTTAATAAGTAAAGAGTTGCTAAACGATAGACAAATTAAATGGAATAAAAATGAAGTAGATAATAAAGGATATTTTAAAATTGATATTTTAGCTAATAGAGGATTAACTCAATTATTTGATATTGATAATAAACCATTACTAAATTATGATTTTAATGATAAAAAAACAATTTCCTTACTTCATTGTGGAGATAATTTTGGTATTACTTTTGCTGAAAGTCCCGCAATGAGAAAAGTTCTAACACTTTATAAACCTTCTTCCGTCCAAGATATTGCTAAATGTCTTGCTATAATAAGACCTGGTGCAACAACTGAAAATAATTATAGTTTAGAAGATCAAAATAATTATAGTTTAGAAGAAATAGAAAATGATGATATATATATAGAAGACAAAATTGATAATAATATAATATTTGATGATGATGCTATATACTATATAATGAATTTAACAGGATGTGATGAAAATAAAGCAGATAGTATAAGAAGACTATATGCTAAAAATAATAAAGAAGGGATAAATGAATTTGAATTTGATTTATGTGCTAAATATCCTGAACTAGATGTTAATGATATTACGAATAAATTGACAAATTTAAAAAAATATAGCTTTTGTAAATCACATGCAATATCTTATGCTTATTTGGTATGGGCTTTAGCATATCAAAAAGCAAATAATCCTAAAGAATTTTGGAATAGTACAATTAAGAATTGTAATTCAATGTATAGAGATTGGGTGCATATCAGAGAAGGAATAAATAACGGATTAAAAATAAAAGGAGAAGAAGAATTAGATAATATAAAACATTTTTACAAATATGGATATTGGATAAGTAAAGAATTTATAGATGAAAATATGTATGTTAATATAACAGAAAATAAAAAATTAAAATGTACTTTTAGAGGATTAATAGCATCTTCTAAATTTTACAAAAAATATAATATAAATAAAAAAAAATATGATTATGTTACCTTTATAACTATTGGATATAAAAATAGTATTTTTATTGATATTATAGTAAAAAAATGGATATCTACTAAAGGTAAAAATATTTGTTCTGGTAATGGCACAGTAATTATTAAAAATAATGATTATGCTACTATAAATGTAGATAAATATACATTAGGATAATATAAATAAAATAGATAATTTTATATATAAAAAAAAATAAAAATATAAAATAAATATATTAGAAAATGTTAAAATATAAAAATATAACAACCATAGATCCAAAATACTGGGGTAGATGTGGCTGGATTTTTTTAAATAGTATAGCCTTAACATATGATGAATCATTAAAAGATAAATACAAACAATTTATTATAACATTACCATATGTATTACCTTGTAAAAAATGTGGTAGTCATTTAAAAGAAAGTATAAATAAAATAAAAAATATTGATACTATTTTATATAGTAAAGAAACATTTATAAATTGGTTATTAGAAATAAGGAATAATATTTGTAAAGATCAAAATAAACAAACTAAAAATATTAATGATTGTTTAAGTGAGATTTTTATATATAAAAAAGAAGATAATGAAATTACTTATTTTATAATTATTTTAGTTATTTTAATAATAATTTATTTTATTTATTACTTTATAAAAAAAAAATTAATCTAATTTATAATTGAGTTTATATCATTTAAAATTAATTTATTTAATAATATAATCTGTTCGCCCGTAATTTTATCATTAATCCAAAAATTTATATTACTGTCAATTTTTGATAGTAATTTATCTCTAATTTCTGTTATAAAAGTGCTATAATCTCTTATAATTTTTTTGAAAGACATATAATTATTAATAATTTCCTTAAATAATAATTCTTGTAAAATTTTACTACTAATATTTGGATTAGCAAGTTTTATATCAATCCACCAAATACACCATAATGCACAAAATCCATTTGGATCGCCTATATAGTCATTTTTCTTTTCTTTAATTTCCATCATTTGAAAACCAATTTTAGGTAAATAAGTATATGGTTGAAAATATTTGAAACCAAGATTATATGAAATAAATTTATTTTCTAGAGTATTATCTAAAAGTGATGAATTATAATTCATTCCATACGGTGAATCTGAGCCATGAGGTTCAAATCTTTCAATTATTAATAATTCAAAATCAAAAATAATATAATTAGCATGTCCACAATAATTATCATTTATATTTATTTCAATACCTAAAGGAATAATAAAAAATCTATATTTATTTTGTTGTTTATTTATAGTTAATAAACTTCTTAAATCATTTAAATTAGAATTTGGAAATTTAAGATTATTATTTTTCCATATTATTTCTATACTAATTATTTCACAAATATTATTATTACAATTAACTATATTCTGATTTATTAATTTTAATGATGAAAATGTTGTTATTGAATATTTTTTATTTAAATATAATAGACCACATAAAACATCTAAAGTAGATCCTTTAAAAGTAGTTAAATTAGTATTTTTATAATCTTTAATTAATTTGGGATATAAAGTTGTTATTGGATATGAATATTCATTTTTAACTTTTTTATATTTTTTAAAAACTTCAATAAAATTAATTAATTTTTTTTTTATAATTTCATAACATAATTTTTCTTTTTTATTTATTTTAAGATTAACTAATAATTCTTTTTCAGTATCATTTAATTCGTTATATGATAAATTATTATTTTTACATCTATTATCCCAATAATCAATCCATTTAATATTTTCACCTTTTGTTTGTAATAAATATAAATAACTTTTTGTTATCATATCAATAAATTGTTCTATATCATTGATTGATATGTAATCAAATATTAATTTATTATTCTTATCAATCATAAAAATGTCTAATTTTTTTTGAATTAATAAATTTTTAAATTCTATCCATTTATTTTTCTTAACTAATAAAAAAAAACAACTATTTCCATCAGTATTTTGTAAATTTAAATTTGTATTTCTAATAAAATAATTTAATATGTTGCTAAAATTTTCAATATAAATATCTAAATTATTAATAATTATATGCAAACATGTATCTCCATCAATGTTAAATATATCAAAATTAAATTTAATTTTGATTAGAATATTATATACATCATTAATTATTTTTATATTAATTTTTTTAAAATTAATATTTAAATTATTAAAAAAATAATGAAAAAAAATATTACCATTTATATCTTGTATATTACCATCAAACTTTGTTATAACTTTTTCTAGGATATTTATTATTGTTAAATCTATTTCATTTTTAACTAAATAATGTAATGATGAATATTGATATATATTTTCTACAATATTATAATTTAATTCTTCTTTAAAATTTTCAATCATATGTTTTAATATATCACTAGTTTTATTATATATCGCTAAATGTAAAGGAGTTTTACCTTCGTTTGTTTTTATATTTATATTTTTAATAAAATTAATTATAATTTTATAAATTTCTAAATTATTATTAATTATTGATAAATGTAATGCATTTTCACCAGCATAATTTTTAATTAAAAAATTATTACTATTTGCTAATATTAATTTTACTATTTCTACATTATTAAATTTTATAGCATAAAATAATGCAATATTTCCTTCTTTATCTTTTATTTCAAATATATTTAAACTAATTATCTCTTTATTTTTTTCTATAAATAATTTTAATATTGGAATATAAGAAAATTTTATTATATTATATAATAATGATCTATTATTATCATCTAAAATATCAATTCTTATATCTTTACTTAATAATGCTTTAATTATTTCAATCTTATTAAAATTTATAGCATATTCTAATAAATATATATTTGAACTATCTCTTATACTATAATCAATATTATGATTTAATATAAATTCTAATAATAAATCCCATTGTTCTGTTTTTACATATTGAAAAATCTGTATATTATATTTATTATTGCTTTCTATAGCAGCTGTCAAATTTATATTCATTAATCTATTTATATTAATATTATATTAATTAATTTCTAAAAATTGATTTTAATATTTATTATATATATATTATTATATATAATGTCCGATAATACTCTGTCAGATAAAACTCCTCAAAGTCCTTATATTAATACAACATTAGTTAGTTGTGTTATGTTAAATCCTAATCAAATGGATAATAAAATCTATCTGCATTTAAAAAGTAATTTAAATAATAAATTAGTTGGTAAATGTTATCTAAATTATGGATTTATATCAAATATTTATAAATTAGAGGAAATATCTGAGGGTGTTATAGAGGCAGAAGATCCATCTTGTAGTGCTAAAATTGTTGTAAAATTTAGTTGCAGATTATGTTTTCCACCAAAAAATAAATATATTATATGTAAAATAGATAGAATGAATAAAGCTTTAATTAGTACTATTAATGGACCAATTAAAGTTATTATTACTCAAGATAAAATTAATAAAGAAGAATTTTATTTGGATTCTGATAGAAATATTCGTATAAAAAAAAATTCTGAAAGTTTAAAATCAGATATGATTGTTAAAATTTTAATTTTATCTTCTACATTTGGAAATTATGATACTTCAATATTATCTATTGGTTATTTACAAGATTTAGCAACTCCTGATGAAATTAAATTATATAATGAAGATGAAAATAACACAAATAAAGATCAACAAAATAATATATTATTATATGATTAAATTAAGATATATAAATATATATATATAATATAATTATAGAATATGAATTATAATAATAATTATGAAAAAACAATAACTATAAAAAAAAATTTTTACTGCACAAATTGTAATAAAAAAGGACATGTTTATAAAAACTGTTTGGAACCAATTATTTCTAATGGTATTATAGGAATATATATAAATAATTTTGATATAGAAAATTTTGATAATTTAGAAAAATATATAAATTTAAATCTATATCAATCTCTTAGAATAAAAAAAAATACAAATTTTGAATATAAAAAATTATGTAATGAAAATTCTGATATTAGATTTCTTATGATACAAAGGAAAAATTCTCTAGGATATTTAGAATTTATAAGGGGAAGATATGATGAAACAAATAATCAAAATATAAATTATATCTTTGAACAAATGACTGAAAATGAAATTCATGATATTTTAAACAAAGATTTTGATTTTTTATGGAATGATTTATGGGATGTTAATAATATTAAAAATAAGAATCATTACAAAGAATATATGACTTCTAGACAAAAATTTTATGAATTAAAATTAAATAAAAGTGATATTATTAACAATTTAAAACCTAAATATTTGTATAATGAATGGGGTTTTCCTAAAGGTAGAAGAGAATTATATGAATCTGATATTATTTGTGCTATACGTGAATTTGAAGAAGAAACAAATATTAAAGAAAATATGTATAATTTATTAGAAAGTTGTTCTAAAATTAAAGAAAATTTAGTTGGAACAAATGGTATTAATTATTTACATAATTATTTTTTAGCTATTCTTAATACTGATAAAATTAATAATATTGATTCTGCTAATAGAGAAATTGGTAATATTAAAATCATGTCTTATAATGAATGTATTGAAAATATTAGACCTTATCATATTAATAAATTAAAAATTATTAATATTTTATATGAACTTATTTGTGATTTCTTAGAATCTAATAATAAAGTATGTAAATAAATTATATTTTAATCAATTAGAATATTCCATTTTTTATTATCATTACTTTCAAACCCTAATTTTTTTATTTTGCTTATATCTTCTTTTGAGATTTTATCAAATGAAAAAGATAAATTTATACTATTTTTATTTTCTTTTACATTAAATTTTATTGTTGTAGATAAAATTTGATTTATCTTATTTTGTAAGTATATATTTCTATCCTCAATATTTAAAGGAAATTTTAAATATTCATGATTTGATGGTATCATTATATATGTTATTTTATTCTTTCCTTTAGCATATTTTTCATGTTCTATTAATTTTTCTCTTATTTTTTTACATATAGTATCTCTAGTAGTATCTTTTGATGTTAATTTTAATCCTAATAATTTTGCTATATCTTCTAAATATTCCTTTTTTTTTGATGTTGCACATACTGCCCCTTTTATTGAGGGAATACCTGTTCCTCTTTTTTTTTCTAATATTTTATCTCTTTTTTCTCTTAATTTAAAAATATCTTCTACTTTATCATATAACTTTGTTTTCCCTCTATTTATTTCTCTATCTACTATTCCAACATATTTAAATTCATCTCTATTATCATAATAATCCATTACTTCGTCAAAATTATATATTTTATCTTTATTTTCTATATTATTTTTAACTAATATATCATCTTTTAAATTTTTCTTTTCATTATTTATGTAATTATATAAACTTAATTTTGATAATAAATTAAAAAAATTGTGTGTTCTATAAAACATAGATACATTCTCGTTTTCATCAAATGGTTGAAATATATAATATCCATCCAGATATATTAAATAACCAGCCCTACTTGTTTTATCAAAAATTATATCTTTATAATTGTTAAAATCATTCTCTGTTATTGGTATTAATTCATCTAACGCTTTTTCTACAAAAAAATTATCAAATAATTCTTTCTTATTTTCATCATATGATTCTTTTACATAATTTATTATCGTTTCTAAATTATATACATATTCCGTCATATATAATTCTAAAATCTTCTTTTTAGCATATTCAATTTCTCCTCTTGCTAATTTACTTGTAAATGTCGAATAATCTAAATTTTCCTTACCCAGTTTTTTATATATACCCCTCTCAGAATCGTAATACTTTGTTATTAATAATTTATCATCACACTTATAATCACAATTCGTAAAATCACATTTACTCGGACATAAGTTATAATCTTTTTGATTGTTTTCTTTAATTTCAATATCCAATAAATCTTTACTTGGTGCTTTGCATTTATCAAACTCTTTAATCTCATCTTTAAACACATTGCCTTCCCTAAATAATGGACAATCTATCGCAATCTCTTTTAATCCTCTCTCTACTTTCTTTATTAATAAATATTTTAATTCAGCCTTGTAATATAAATTCTCATCAGTTGATAACTCATTATTACCTAAAGTCACTACATATTTATATAATTTTACTTCTGGATATGGATGTTCCTTACTCATTAAATCATAATGAGAACACCATCTTATTGCCCTTGCTACAACCTGATCAACTCTACCAAAATTAAAATATACATCTAATATATGAACTGATTTAACATTTCTTAATGATATACCTTCGTTCATAACTTTTGAACCTAAAACAACTTTAATTAATTTACCATCTTTGTTATTTATATTACTAAATACATCATCCAATATTTTAATTTTATTCTCAGGAACAATTTCTGCTATTTCTTCATTAGATTGACCTTTTATAACAATAAAAGTAGCTGGTTTAAATTCATGTTCTGGTATATTTTTATGTTTTGATAAATAATTATCATGGTCCGAATGTTGATGTCCGCAATAATAACAAACTGTATCATCTTTAATCTGATAATTCTTTTTTTCATCGTATTCTAACCAGCCATTTACTATTAATATTTCCTGATATAATTCAATACCTATTTTAACCAAATTTGAATATACAAATGATGTTCTTGATTCTTTGTTTTCTTCACTGTAAAATATATTTTCATATATATCACATAATGCTCTGTGAAATTTTGTTGAAAATTTACTTAAATTTTCCTTTTTTAATATAGCACCTGTAATATTTTTTGTTTGTTCGTTAATATTTATATAATCTTCCTTATATTTATCTAATCCATAAATTTCTTTCGCTATTAAATTATTTATTTTTTCATGATGATTTTTTAACTGATTCTTTAATGTATTTAAACCTTCTCTACCATATAAACCTAATAAACTCTTTTTGTCCTCTGAAATACCAGGTAGCACAAAATTTGCTACCGCCTCTGATTTCCTATCTAAACTATCATCTACTATTTTTAAAGCTTCATCGTATGTTTCTCTCTGAAATTTATCCATCTTACATTGAACTATCTTTGTAAATAATAAACCCTTCGGTTTTACACCCATTTCTTTCTTTTTAGCAAAAGTTATAGGATCTTGACCTCTAATATGACTAACATATCCTCGCGACATTTTCTTTAAATATTCTAAACCACCTTCTTTTAACGTCATTAAATGTGTTTTATCATTTGTAAATATTAAATCACGTTTTATTTGGGAGTATGCAGGTCTTAAGAAATTTATTAATTCTATAACCTCATCCGCCGTATTTTTCATAGGCGTTGCTGTTAATAATATCACTTTCAAATTTGTTGAATTATCTATAATCTTTTTAACCGCCTCTCCCCAAGAATTTCCTGTTAAATTATGAGCTTCTTCTACTATTAATAAAGTATTATTTAAATTAACTAATCTATCTATTGATATATCTCTCTCAAATAAACCTTCATCTGTTTTTTTATAAGAAACCTTGATTTTATTATTTTCTATTATTTTCTTTTCTATTATTTTTTCACCTAATACCTTTTTATAAAAACTCGTATATGTTGGTATTTTGTAATATTGTAAGGCATTTGCTAATGCTTGCTTTTGATTTTTCTCTTTTTCTTCATCATTAATTAAATATGTTCTTTCATTTTGTTTTGTATATTCATTCCCTGTACAGCTTATTATATCTTTTTTCCATTTTTCTTTTAAATGTGGCCCTGGAACTAATATATGTATCTTTGTTCCATATCTCTGCACTAATGGTTTGAATTTTTCTGCTATTGCTATTGCCGCACATGTGTTATGACATATTATTCCTTCACTCATATAATTATGATGTATATCAACTTCCATGTCATATACATAACCTTCATACTCTAACTCTCTAATATTAACTATACTTAATTTTACTATCTCTTCGTTGTAAAAATCATTATCATGTGTTTCAGTAATTCTCTTTATCAAATTAAATTTATATGTACTCGTTTTATCATTATTATAACTATCTTTTGTAAATAATACCTGTAAATATGGATTTTTTATCTTTATATAATACTTACTATCTTTTTCAATACCATATACCCTATAAGATATAACTATACCAATTATCCTAAACAATATCTCTAATTTTTTTACCGTTTTATAATTTAAATTATTTATTACTACTTCTCTTGCTATTGTATTTATATAGGCTTTCTTTTCTATAAATCCATATAAAAATAATCTAATACAAGTTATATTATAATGTAAAACCATATTATTTATATTCTTTTCAAAATTATAACCTTCTTTATAACATTCTTCTAACTTAAAATCATATATTCTACCCGTATTATATATTTTTCTTGGAATACATACGCTTTCTCCTACTCTTAAATTATTATCCCAACTATTTTTAATACCATTATTTTTTAATAACTTATGAGCATAAGTTATACCTATCTTTGTTCCATTCTCAAATTCTATTTCTCTTATATAGGATTTAATATGCTCTCTGTATAATTTACTAATTGATTTACTTATCATTTTACTGCCATCATAACAATTTATAATTATATTTTCAGAAGGTAATGACCATTCGCCTCCTTCATTATCAATTATAATATCTGTACTGTATTTATTCCATACATCTGACGCTTTAATCAAATCACCATTAATATACTCGAAATCAATACCTCTCTTGCATTTACCTGTGCCTGTTCCATGAAATAATAATAATCCTTTATATGGTGTATCAGGATTTATAAAATTACTTAGTAATGATTGATGTTCTAATAAACTTCCAACAGGTGGCTTACAAATTTTTTTCCTATAATCTTCTATCTCCTTATAATTTGTTAATTCCGGCCTCTCTTGCAATTTATAGTAATAAAATTCACGCTTCTTATATAACTTTAATTGTAAATGTGGATCATCTACTTTTGGATATCCATATGTCTTCTCCTCCTTTATATCTATATTTTCTATTTTTTCATATACTTCTTTTTTATCATCTTCATCTTCTTCTTTTTCTTTATAATATTTATCCTTTTCATCAATATTATCTATATCATCAAATTTTTCTATTTTTTTATCATATCTGTCAATATCATCATAATCATTTAAAACATCTTTTCTATATTTTGTTTTTTTTTTATTATTATCATCATCTTTAACCATTATTATATATTAATTGTAATATATATTTTAAATTATAAAAAAATGAATTTATATTTATATATATACATTATTATATATATATTATAAAAAATGGAAGATAAGTTAAGCTCTTTAGAACCAAACGAATTTTATAATTTTTTACTTGATAATATTTTTCAACAATTTGAAAATGATAAAATATTTACAAATCAAATTGATGAACCAAAAATAACAAAACCAAAAATTAATTATGATTTTCAAATTAGAAGAACTGTATGGACTAATTTTACTAAAAATTGTAATGAATTGTCAAGAGAAATTAATTGTGTTAAATTATTTATTGAAAAAGAATTGTCAAATATTTCATCCATTAATGGTAATAATGAATTACTTATTAAAGGTAAATATAACTCTAATATGATTATGAGCGTCTTTAAAAAATATATTAAAACTTTTATTCAATGTAATTGTTGCTCTTCTATTAGAACTGATATCGTTAGAGATAATATTACTAAACTTGATATACTTAAATGTAATAAATGTAGAGCTGAAAGAACCGTTAAATAAATATTTGTATAAATTAATTTATTTTATATTTTTATATTATATAATGAATTATTACGAAAAATACCAAAAATATAAACAAAAATATTTAGAGTTAAAAGGTGCTGGTGTAAATAATTCAATGCCCAAGAAAGAACCTACCCAAGAACAAAAAAATTTAAATTTATTACATGCTATTAAAGATAATAACAGCTTTAAAAAAGACTTCTTAGAAATAATTCAAAATAATAGTATAGTTTATCAAGATAAATATAAACTTTATAATGCAGTTTTTCTACAAAAAAAAGGTTTTAATGCTGTAGAATTAAGAAGTTTACATTTTACAGCATCTGAATTACCTACTGTTTTTACAGCATCTGATTTAAAAACAGCAGGTTATACAGCAACTGAATTACACAAAGCAGGTTTTACAGCATCTCAATTAAGAGAAGCAGGTTTTACAGCATCTCAATTAAAAACAGCAAATTTTACGCCAGCTAAATTATCTACTGTTTTTACAGCATCTGAATTAAAAGAAGCTAGTTATACAGCAACTGAATTAGGAAGTGCAGGTTTTACAGCATCTCAATTAAAAGAAGCAGGTTTTACAGCATCTGAATTAAAAACAGCAGGTTTTACAGCATCTCAATTAAAAGTAGCAGGAGTATCGTTAAATGACGTCTATAATACAGCACGATATACAATAGAAGAATTAAAAAATGCTGGTTACACAGCATCTGAATTGAAAGCGTTAAATATTAATGTTAATAATTTAAAAATAGCAGGATTCAATATTTATGATTTAAAAATAGCAGGATTTACAAAAAAAGATTTAAGTTCTGCTTTTACTGAAGATGAAATGAGAAATAAAGGTTTAGCATAATAAAAAAGTATTATTATAATTATATAATTATAGTATTATGGAATTATTTAATCACTACAATGAATATAGTACTTATTTAGCAAGTATAGATGACAATAAAAAATATTTAACAAATAAAAATATGAAATTTTTAGGTGTAGAAGAAAATATACATTGTTATAGATTTGAACTAGAAAATGGAAAACAAATATTAAGAATAATTGATGAAAAATTTGTATCCTATGAATTAGTAAAAGAAGAAATATAATGTGTATAAAAAAATTATATATAAAATATATATATATGGATTATTATCAAAAATACCTAAAATACAAAAATAAATATTTAATAATACAAAAACAATATGGTGGTGCTACTTTAATTGAACTTGTACGCACAAATTCTAATTTTAGAATTTGGTGTAGCACACTAAATAATCAAAAAAAATCATATGAAGTTAAACTGGGTGAATTTGCAGAATTTAAAGATTTACTAGATGAAAATGAAAAACAAAAAGTAATTGATTATATTATAAAAGGAGGTGTTCATCCTGATTGGCTTAAATTAGCTTTAAGTTCAAGTGGAGAACAACTTCTTAATATACAGCAAGCTGAAAGAAGAATAAAAGAGGCTTTTGTATATACACTGAGATTGTATCCAAATCATGCTAAAAATATTTTTACTGAATTAAAAAAAGGTAAAAGTATTAGGGTTGAATATTGGGTGTCTGAAAAATTAGCAAGTAAAACTGATGTGTTAGATGAAGTTATAGGACTTATAGATAGTCAAGGAATTAATCAAGCTACTGATATTATTCATAGACTTATTCCAGAATATATGGGATTTATAAAATACTTACCACGATATGAACAAACGGCTGCTATGCCACTTGATCCTACCAGTGGAAGGGCTGCTATGCCACTTGATCCTACCAGTGGAAGGGCTGCTATGCCACTTGATCCTACCAGTGGAAGGGCTGCTATGCCACTTGATCCTACCAGTGGAAGGGCTGCTATGGCTAGCTCTGTAAAAGTCTCCTTTTCTGAACTTTTGGGTCAAAAACCTGATTTCCTCAGGTTACTTCAGATATACAGAGATTCTGCTACTAACCCCAAGGTTAGATTTGATACACTCAACGAACTAGAAAAATATAAAAATTTTCTTACACCTGATGGTGCAAAAGAACTTGATAAATTTTTTGAAAAAGGTGAGTCAATAAAAGTACCTACTCATGCACAGGTTATGTCTACTATTTTAAGACTTTCAAGAGATCTTCCAGAAAAATATTGCCCAGATTGTAAAAAGATGTGTCCTCAGGGAATAAAATGTCCAGAGACTAACCTATACCATTAATGATTGAGTTATGTCTATATACTATCCTTAAGAATTCCTTTTCAAGTTAAAAGAATAATAAATAAAATAATAGAGAGATATATTTATGTGATAGTTTAGTTAAAGCGTAAAATACGTTGTTTTTAATTTCTCTATTTATTTTATTTTTGTATTAAAATTAATCGATAAGTTAAAACTTATTTTAGTATATAATAACTAAATAATTTATACCTAATATAAAAAAATGAATTTATATATATAAGAATATTATTATATATATAGGATGGAACATAATATAGATTTAGATAAACAACCATTAACTATTATATCTACTCAAGGTAGTGTAGCTAATGGTAAAACATCAATAATAAAATGTTTAACAAAGAAATCTTTAATGAGATTTAAGAAGGAAGCGGAAAATAATATGACAATTAAACTTGGATATACAAATGCTAAAATAATGAAATGTATTAAATGTCCAGAGCCTTTTTGTTATCAGATAAATAATTTAAAATGCAATCAATGTGAAGAGGATACAGAATTAAAATTAAACATATCATTTATTGATTCCCCTGGTCATAATGATTTACAAGCTACTGCACTAAGTGGAGCAAGCACAATGGATTATTGTTTATTATTAGTTTCAACTGATAATGAATTAGAAAATAGGGGTGATGAATATGTAAATGAACATTACAAAACAATTAAATTTTTAGATATGATTGATAAAACGGTTATATTACAAAATAAGATAGATTTGGTGACAAAAGAAAAAGCTTTAGAACAATTTAGAATAATAAAGTCTAAATATGAAATTAAAAATATTATACCAATTAGCGCACAATATGAACACAATATAAATTATCTATTACAATTTTTAGTAGAGAAAATACCATATCCAATTAACGAGAATCTTATAAATAAAATAAATTCACCATTAAAAGGAACAGTTATTAGAAGTTTTGATGTTAATAAAAAAAGTATATTAGTTGAAGATATTAACTGTGCTGTTATTGGTGGAACAATTAGATCAGGAATGATTAAAATTGGAGATAAAATTAAATTATTACCTGGAATTACAAAAAATAATAAAATTATTCCTTTAAAAGGAAGAGTTTTATCTCTAAAAACAGATGATATAGAATTAACTGAAGCATATCCAGGTGGATTAATTGGGATTGGATTATCAATTGATCCACTTTTATCAAAAGAAGATAGATTAGTAGGTAATATTATTGTATTAGAAGATAATGAAACAGTAAAAACTTTTGTAAAGGCAGACATAAGTTATGAAATATATGATAATATTGATATTAAAGAAAATGAAAATGTTTCTGTAATGTTATATTCGTTAAAAAGAACAGCTGAATTAGTTAGTTTGAATAAACAAAATAAAACGCTAACTTTTGAAAGTAAATTACAATTTGCTGGAGAAATAAATGATAATGTTGTTATCCTTAAGAATAATAAAATATGTTTATTTGGTAAAATTACAAAAATTTATTGATTTTTTTATAAATATAATTAAGTTTGCTATTTACTTAAAGTAAATAGGGGATTTTTTTCGGTAGATCTTTTTAATATTTCATCTAAAATATCTACTTCTACTTTTTCTATATCGTAGTCTTGATTTTTAATAATATAATCATTTTGTTTTATAATAATTCTGTAATCAGAATTAGTTTCATATAAAATACTAATAGAATAATCATCAGCAATATTTTTGTAAAAATAAAAATTTTTGAAATCTAATGTATATTTTAGATCAAAATATCCTTCTTCACTAACAGTATATAATGTGAAAATAATTTCTTTTGATGGTTTAATAAGAATTATATTTGTTTTAATATAATCATTAATAATACTTTTTAACTTTTCTATATCTAAATTTAGACTTTGATTTATTAAATCTTCATTATTATCAGAATTTGTAATTGTATCATAAATTTCATCATCTTCTAAAGTTTCTTGAAACTTCCATAAGGTATTTTTTAAAAAATCTTCTAATTCTTTATCATCATAATCTCCTTTATAATCATAAAATCTTTTAAAGAAATGTCTAAACATATTATATAGTTTTATGTAAATCTTATATTTTTCATCAAATAAAGTAATTTCTTCATTATTAATTGTTCTTTTCGATAAATCAACAAAACCCTTATCGGGATCTATATTTATAACTATTAAATGTGTTTCCTTACCTACAATTAAAATCTTATTTACATTAAACTTTTTTTTCCTTGATACTTCTGAATATGATATATATCCTTTAAGATTATCATAATGTATTAAACTAACATTTATTCCTAACTCATTAATGTTATCTATTCTAGCAATAACTACTTCATCAAGGATAGGAAATTTTTTATTATAAATGAATACCATTTTATATGTATATTTATTAATATATATATAAATCAATTTTTATTGTATAATTATAGATTTTGATTACAATTAATATATTCTTCATATTTCTTTCTTCTAAGCAATGATTTTTCCTTATTAGATAGATTACCAGATACTTGTATTTCTTTTTTATTATCAACATTCATTGTAATTGAATTAATTATATCTGAATTTTTTATAGAATCTGATAATTCAGAATTTGTATTTTTTTGATGTAATTTAAATATATAATTAACATACATTTCTAATTTTTCATAAGTTTCATCTGTTAGATTATGAAAGAAAATAAAAACTCCATTATTATTTTCTGAAAAATCTTTATTATCTTTTAATATAATTTTAAATATATTTAGTAAATAATCTTTTTTTTTTATTTTATTTATTTTTCTAACTAATTGTAATTTTCTAGAATAATCATATTTTGATTCTTTATTCTTCCCATCAATAATTATTTCATCTATAATTTCATTAATACAGTTATTTTCTGATAATTGATTATGTGCTAATTCAGTTGTAATAGAAATTTCTGTTTTCATTATAAAAATGATGATTATAATATATTATAATATTATAATTTTTTATAATATATTACACACTCATGATTTTAATTATAATAAAAAATTGATTTATAATTAATTATATTATATATATTAATAAATAATTATAAAATGAGTAAAAATATATATTTAGATAATCTAGTTAATTACTCCACATCTACTTATTCAAATTATTACGATAAATTTATTAATTTAGCTAAAATAGATATAAATAACGAAATTATTAAATTAAAAAGCAATAATTCTATTAATGAAAAGGGAGTATTTATTCAGTATAATTATATTGAATTGGCAACATTAATTGATTTAAAATTTAATGAATTAGTTTTAGTTTATCCTATCTCATTTAATATTGAAAATAATAATATTAATTGGTATAATTTTTTAAATGCTTTATTATTAGTATTAAATACTGATTATTTTAATCAATCAAATAATATTAAGAAAAAATATTTGGATTCTTTAAATGAACAATTAGAAAAAGATATTAAATTAAATAAAAATAAGTTAAATGAAGATATTAATTTTGAAAAAATAATTGAGGTAGTAAATATTAATTTAATTATTTTAAATTATTCTATTAATAATAAAATTAAAATTTACAATAATAATAATAAATCAAATAAATATATTGTTATTTATAAAATTGAAAATGATTATTTACCTGTTTGTGATTTTAATACAAAATATTATAATGATTCATCTTATTTTATAAAATATTTATATGAGGAATTTGATAAAATACAAAAAGAAATAAATTATAAAACTAATAATGTAATATATGAAATTAATGAAGAAATAGTTAATGATGAATTACAAACAATTGAAGATTATACTTTACACGTATCAGAGGCAATTGATAATAAATTAAATAAAGAATTAAATTCTGATTATAAAAAGAAAAAGAAGAACGATAAGAATATTTTTATTACTAATAAAACAGATAAAAAGAAAGAAGAAAAAGAAAATAAAGTTGAAGATGAATCTATATTTAATAAAACAGAAATTATATCCAAAGAAGAAGTAATTAAAATTCATAATTCTTTTAAGAGCACTACTAAATTAGAGGATATTCAAAACTTATGTTTAAAGGCTAATATTCCTATTTTTGCTGGTTCAACTAAAGAAGGAAAACCTAAAAATAAAACTAAATCAGAATTATTAGATGATATAAAAAAATATATAGGTTAATTAGAAATTTTTATAAATAAATAAAATAAGTAAATAAATTTGTAAATTGAAATAAATATAGATAAATATATTATAAATAGAATATTAATATATTAAAAAATGGATAAGAAAATATTAATTTACAAAAATGATTTAAAGTTCAACGATGACATTACAGAAGATTCTGATTTTGATACTGACAACATAAAGGAAATGTATAGTCAATACAAAAAGAAACCTAAAATAGATTTAAGGATAAAAGATTGTGAATTAGAGAATTACAATTATTTAGATTTATCAAATTTAGGATTAGATGATGAATTATTATTAAAATTATTAAAATTGGAAAAAATAATTTTTATATTAAAAAAGATAGAATATTTAGATTTATCGAATAATAAATTAACAAAAACTATTAATTTAGATAAATATAAAAATATAATTTATTTTAATATATCAAGAAATGAGATATGTGGTGCTTTTGAAGATCATAATATTATTGAATTAAACTGTGAATATAATAATATAACATCTGTTGTGTCCAATAGTATTCAAAAATTAAATGCTTGTTCCAATAACATAACTAATATAAGTTTGCCAAAAGTGAAGATATTATTAATAAATGACAATAAATTAAATAAAATGGATACACTAGAACATGTTGAATATATGGAGTGTATAAATAACAATATTAAAACTATTGGTAAATATAATAAATTAAAAGAAATTTTTATAGCAAATAATTTAATAGAGGATATTGATGAAATGAAAGAATTAACAATTTTAAATTGTGTTAATAATCCAATTAAAAGGATTAAACATGTTGGTAAATTAAATATTATATTATGTTCTACACCTAATATATCTTCAAAATATAAAATAAAAAATATATCAAAAATTAATAGTAATTATTTAATAAATTTAGTTTAATTAATTTTTTTGAAAATAGGTTAAATAATTTTTATTGGTTGTTTAACACCTCAACTTTAATCACTATAATAAATTTTGATTACTAAATTTTATAAAAATAGGTTAAATATATTATTATATATATAATATTATATGACAGAATTAAACCAAGAAAGCATTTTAAGTATATCCGATCACATTATAAATGTGTTTGGCACCTGCTTACAACACAAAAAGATCTTTGAAACTGATAAAAAACAAATGATGCAGATTATTGAAGCTACAAATAAATATTTTTATGATAATTATCAAAGAATTTGTCGTATTATAGTTCAAGGACATGATATTAGACCTCTTCTTAGTATGTTAGAAAAATTTGGTAAAGTTCAAACTGGACAATTATCTTTTCAACAAGCAAATGATACAATTGTTGATGAATTGAATTCTAAATATGTTGACGGTGTATTAAATTCAGATAAATTGGTTAAAGAAAGAGAAGCTAAAATTAAAGCAAAAGAAAATGAAAGTAAGATTGTTGAAATTAATGAATATTAACTTAAATTATTTATAATTTGTTGTTTATAATCAATTAATTTTTCTTTTGATTTTTTTACAGCCTTGGTTCTACTCTGTTTTTTACTTGATTTTTTAGTTTCTGTTTCAACTTCTAATTTTTCTTGAGTTTCTAGTTTTTCTTCTAATTTTTGTTCTTTATCATGTAAGGAGAGATATTTATGAATATTATTATAATTTTTAGGATCTAGGAAAGTATTATTCCAATAGATAGATGCAGCAATTTGTTTATCAAGATAATTATGATATTCTACACCATTATAATTATCTAAATTAACAAAAGAAAGTATATTATTCATACCAACATATTGTTTATTATATAATTCAATATTAATTTTTTTATATAACTGTAAAGATTTTTCATCAATATCGTAATCAGTAAATATTTTAATCATATTATAATTATCATTTTTGTTAATTACAGTAATCATTTCTTCTAATTTCTTAATATCAGTAGCTGAGACTTTATTAATTAAATTTTTACAAACAACATATTTTTCAGAATTTGAAATTCTACTAGTAAATGGTTTAGTAATATAAACTTCTTTATATAGACTTTTAAGTAATTCTAAATATTTTAGTGTCACGCTTGTATAAGTATCAAATATCTTTAATACAAAATTTCCACCTTTCTTATTTAATTTTAATGCTGTAACAATTTGTGAAAAGATTAATTTGTAAGCTTCTTGTTCCTGTAGATTCTCCTTTTCCCATTGAAAACCACCATCAGCTGTTACTAAATCAGAATCTTCTGAAAATCCTTTTGTATTTGCTGAAACACCACCAGCAAACATATTAATAGTTCTTAATAAGGTTAAATCACCATCAGAAAGATTACCACCACCTTTTTTGACTTCATCTTTAGACACTGTTTCAAATATATGTAATCGTTTTGGTTTTTCCTTACCATAATAATTAATAAATTCTTTTTCAATTAAGAGATGTTTATTATCTGAATGAAGAGAAATAGCATAATATTTATCATTTTTAGAAGATTTAATCATTTTTAAATTTTCTTGTAAATCTCTGAATAATATAGTAGCTTGAATAAAAGAGCCAGGACCTTCAGCTAGATGAGAAGAAACAAAATTTTCTTTTTCAGGAATTAAATCAAATAAAATAATCATTTCCCACAATTTTAAGAAAGCTCTGCTTAGAACATTAACATAATCATTTTTTTTAATAATACTTTTTTGTATAAATGTTTTTAGAGCTGTATTAATAGAATTATCTTCCTTATTATTTTGAATATCAATATTTTTTTCAAATAAAGATGTCACTAAATAAACTTTCTTTCTATTTTCAAATAAATTAATTTTTTCACCAGTATTATCTTTAGTTTGGTGAATATAATGATGAAAACCAAGATTTAATTCTGGATATGCGATATTATTAGAAAATAGAATATCATTAGAAGTATCTAAAATTTTTTTTTTTTTATTATTTTCTAATTTATAAATAATTGGGACATATTCTTCAAATATATTTGTCATTTATACTATATATATATACTATAATTTAAATATTTAATCAATTTTTATTCCAATAAAAAATGAAATTTTAATTAAATTAATATATAATATGTAGTATATATATAACTAATAATGATTAATATAATAGATTTATTGTCTAAAGAAGAGACTACAAAATTAGATAATCTTGTTAAAAAATATGATAATAAGATTAACGAATTTGAAGTCTCCTTTTTTGGTTCAAAAAATGTTGGTATAAATATTTTAACCTTAGATAAATTCAATCAATTAAATAGTGTATTATCAATTATAACTGAAAAGAATGAAGAAAAGTATAAAAAAAAATCTGAAATTTCATTAGATATTATAATGAGATTAAAAGAATTTGAAAAAAGTGGTAAATCTATCAATTATCGTGTATCTATAAATGATCTTGAAAAAATTAATGAATATTTAGGAATGCTTCATATGAGAAAAAATCATCTAGTTTTCAGTATTCTTGTTGGATACGTTGATTCGGGAGATGAATTTAATCATAAAATTAAAATTATGAAAAAAATTAAAAATTATGGTGATTATATAGAATTAGATGATATTTATATGAAAGTTAAGATGGATAATGAAGAAAAAATTACTTCAGAAGAAATGAAGAAATTAAAAAAAATTAATAAATTCTACGATCAAAATGATTATGATATTTTCTATAGATTAAAAGAAAGAACAACTTATTATATAACAAAAGATAAAAATGTATTTTCTATTGATTTAACAAATGTTAGAACTTCACATGAAATTAATTTATTAGAAAAAATACCACTTAATTATGAAATTGAAGTAGAATGTAATATTAATGATAAATCTACCTTTACTAAAAATCTATTTTCTGTTTCTGAATTTATTATTAAGGTAATCCAACAATCAAATTATATAATTACAAGATCTATGAGTAATAATGTTTTATCTAAATATAGAAATATCTTAGGTTTAGATGAAAAAAAACCAAATTTATATGGTAGGCAGCCCGTAAATCTTGAAGTTCAACATATTGCTGATAAATTACCTAATAAATATACTGTCACAGATAAAGCTGACGGAGATAGACATTTTTTAATTATATTTGATGAAAGATGTTATTTATTAACAACAAATTTAATTGTTAAAGATACTGGTTTAAATGTTGATAAAAAGTATAATAATAGTATAATAGATGGTGAATTAATCTTTTTACAGAAATATAATAAATATTTATTCATGTGTTTTGATTGTATTATTCATTGTAATAATGATATTAGAGAAGAAGCTAATCTGATGAAACGATTAGAATATGCGGATGATATTATTATACAGATAAACAAGTTAAAGTATGAGCATAAATATCTAAAAGAGAATAAAAAACTAGATTTTACTAAAAGAGATATTATGATAAAATACCATCATGATAATTTAATTAAGTTTTATGATGATATAGATAATGAAATTAAAAATACTAAAAGTCCGTCTATGATAGTTAGAAGAAAATATTTTATAGAATCTAATGGAGTAAGTGATAATGAAATATTTGCTTATTCAAGTTTCTTATGGAGGAGTTTTACGAATGATAATTCAATTAAATGTCCTTATTTATTAGATGGATTAATTTATCAACCATCAGAACAGAAATATATTGTAGAAAATGAGAAAACTAAATTAATTGATTACAAATGGAAACCACCTTCTAAAAATTCAGTTGATTTTTACATAGAATTTGAAAAGGATAAAATTACTGGAAAAATATTAACAATATATGATAATTCAATTAAGGATGTTATAAAGAATAAACCATATCAAATTTGTAATCTATATGTAGGACAAACAACAAGAGGGGTTGAAAGACCTGTTTTATTCAATACAGTTGAAGGAGTAAATCAAGGGGATATTTATTTAGGAGAAGATGGTGTAGCTAGAAGTATAGATGGAAAGCAAATATTTGACAAGACAGTTGTTGAGTTCATATATCATTTAACAGATGATATGAATGATAAATTTCGTTGGATTCCTATTAAAACTCGTTATGATAAGACAGAATCAGTTCAAAAATTTCAGAGAAGATATGGTAATTATGCTGAAACAGCGTTATTAATATGGAGAAGTATAAATAATCCAGTATTGATGGAAGATTTTATTGAATTATCAAACGATGAACTGTATGATAAAACTATTAAAAAAATTAGAAGCAAAATTGATTTCTCAATAATTAAAAGAGAAAATACTCAGAATGTATATTATCAAAAAAAATCAAAATTAGTTGAAGATATGGCTAAATTTCATAATTATATTAAATCAAATTTAATTTATATGTATATGAATCCTTTTTATGTTGGTAAAAAGACAGGATATAAAATATTAGATTTAGCAGTTGGTAGAGGTGGTGATTTACAAAAATTCTATTATGTTACAGCTGAATTAGTTGTTGGTATTGATCCTGATATAGAGACTCTTTTAAATTCTTCTGATGGAGCATTAAGTAGATATAAATTTCTCAGATCAAAAAAACCTAATTATCCACCTATGTATTTTGTTCCTGGCACCCCTTGTAATCTTCTTCAGTATGAAGAACAGATTAAACTTTTTGGTAGATTAAACAATGATGCTAAAAATATTTATGATAGATTTTTTACTTTTGACGATAAAAGAGTATTATTTGATAGATTTAATTGTGGATTTGCGTTTCATTATTTTTTAGTAGATGAAAATAGTTTTGAAAATTTATGTACTAATATAAATATGTATTTACGGGATGGAGGATATTTTGTATTTCAAACTTTTGATGGAAACAAGATTAAAGAACTATTAAAAGATAAAACGAATCATGCTGCATATTACAATCAGAATGGTGAAAAAAAATTATTATTTGACATAATTAAAAAATATGATGATAATGATAAAAGTAATTTAGGAATGGCTATAGACGTACATATGGGATGGGTTTCGGAAGAAGGAGTATATCTTACAGAATATTTAGTATATCCAGAATTTATAATCAAAGCATTAAAAGAAAAATGTAATTTAATGTTAGTTGAAACAGATAGTTTTGAAAATATGTTTAATAATAATAGGGAATATTTAAGTATTGCTAGTAAAATAGATGCTACGCCAAATAGAAAATTCTCAAATGATGTTTATAAGTATTATACACCTAGTGAAATTAATACAAAATGTTATGAATATTCATTCTTAAATAGATATTATGTTTTTAGAAAAGTAGAAGCTAATTTGAGTGAAAGTAAGGCTAAATTCTTTACTGAGAAAGAGAATATTAAAAATATTACTGGAAAACTTAGTAAAAAAGGTAAATAATTTTTTTATTATATAGAGATAATAATTATAGATTATAATTATTATGGTTCAATTTATATCTTCTTTTAACAAATATTTTAATCATTACAAGACTATGATAATTAACTTTCCACACATAACTGATCCAGAATATATTTCTCATAATGTTGAAATAATATCTATCCAAAAAAATTATTATTCTGAAGTTCTTTATACATTAAGTAAATTATTAAATAATAATTCTGAAAGTGTTAAGCTAGAACAATTAAAAAATAGTTTGATTAAGAATATTATTTATCAATTAGATGAAAATATATATTTGGTTAAAAACAAATATCCTTATGAAGGACCTTGTAATCTACAAAGTTATGTAATTTGGTGTTTTAATCGTAAATATACCAATGATTATATTGAAAACCTGTTGTTAACCAACAACATTATAAATAAAGATATACATGATTATATTATTTTTCAAAATCCTGTTGTAATTAAAACTGTTAAAAATATAGAACATTGCCATTTACTTATTAGAAAAAAGAATTATTTGTTTAATCACAAATTATGTTATATTAGAAAATTAGTTTGTGTAGTAAGACATGGACCAAGAGAACCATTACTATTTTTACCAAAATTGGATAATTCCTATTGGAGAAATAAATTAGATTATGATAATCAAGTTCATGCAGCAGTTTTAACAAATATTGGTAAAATTTATAGTGGATTAGCTGGAGAAGAGTTTTTTAATGGATATAAATCTTATTTTAATTTTAATTTAGATAGAGATAGTATATATATAGGTTCTAGTGATTTTGAGAGAACTAGATCAACAACTAAATATTTTTTATCATGTTTAGATTTAGAATATGAAACAAATGTGTTGGACGAGCTTTCATTGGAAGAGGATGTATTAGAAGAATATTTAGAATCAGAAAAAAAGGTTGAATTAGATTTAGAGGAAGAGTTTTTAGAAAAATTTAATGAGAAAATATATAATATATTTGGTTATAGAATAAAAAATAATCATGATTACTTTAGAATACAGAGTGTATTATCAATTTATAAAGTTCATAAATATCCATTACCAAAAAATTGGACAAAAAAATACGATACAATCTTAAATGTAATTACAAATATGTATTATAATAAATTATATACGATTAGTTTATCAAGATTATTAGTAAAAAATTTAATTAAAAAAATTCTTAATATATTAGAGAATGATAATATAAAATTTTCATTTTTGTGTAGTCATGATACAATAGTAATGGCATTATTGAAATATTTTCAACCAAATAAAGAATATTTTATACCAGATTTTTGTTCTCAAATAAGATATGAATTATGGTCTAATAATATTTTACGTGTGTATTATGATGGAAGTATTATATATGAATCTAAAAGTTGATATATTTATTTAAAGATAATAAGTTATATATATAATAATGGAATATAAAGCATATAATCATGAATTACTGTTAGAAAAAATAAAAACGAACACAACAATGAATAATGAAGTTGTATCATTTTTTAATAATTTTACATTTAATAATGTTTTAAATCAAAATGCTGCTAAAGGAAATTCTACCTATGTATTTAAAAATGCAATTAAAGAAGATACAACTAAATCTAAAATTACACAAGCTTTAAATAAATTACATGCTCAGAATCTTACTAAAATAGTATCATCAATCAGAGAGATTGTATTTCAAAATTATGATGAATTATCTGAACTTGTATCACAATGTATTTTTAAAATTAAAAGAGATAGCGAACAGATTAGACCAGTAGTTGCTGCATTATGTAGTGAATTACAATCAACATATTTTTTAACAGCTGATAATGAGAAAATATATTTTAGAAGATTATTATTAACAGCTGTTAAGAAAGATTATATGGAAACTTTAAAATATGATGATGAATTATGGTCTAGAGAAAAAAGTGAAAAATCAATGATATTAATTGGCACACTGTATAATACTAAATTAATTGAAAAGAAAATATTAGTAAGTATAATTAATGATTTAGAAAATTTAATAAAATACAAAGAGGATGAAGATCAAGAATATTATAGTAGAGTTGAAAAAGCTATTCAACAATTAACCTGTTTAATTTCTGTAATTTTACCACAAAATTCAATTGGTAATAATGAAAATAATGATATTTTTATTAATTTATTAAAATTTTTAGAAAAAAATATTATAATTTATGAAGATAAAAAATGTATTTCAAAGAAAATAAGAATTATCTGCAAAAATAGTATTACAGAAATAAACAATTATATAAATAAATAAATAATTATAGTAAAAAAAACTGAATCTAAATTTTTATATTTATATATAAATATATTGTATAAGAATATATTTATATGGGAGTAGAAGGATTATATAAATTTATAACGAATAACTTTTCAGATGTTTATGAAACAATTAATATAGGAGAAATAAAAAAAAAATCTTGTATAATAGATGGAATACAACATATATATACTCAATTAATTTACCTAAGGTCAAAAAAAAAAGAAGTTATTAGTGATACAGGATTAAATATTAGTCATATTCATGGTTTATTAAATTCTTTAATTTATTATTTAAAAAATATGATAATACCTATTTTTATTTTTGATGGGAGATCACCTGAAATAAAAAAGAAAAAAATAGAAGAAAGAAGATATAATTTAAAAATTAATCTTAGAAAACTTAGAGAAATTAGAAAATCAGTAAAAGATTTAAATAATGAAGATTATACTTCTGATGATAGTGATTATAATATACAAGATAAAATTATTTTTGGAACACCTCCAGAACATAATAATTTAGAAGATCATAATAATTTAGAAGATCATAATAATTTAGAAGATCATAATAATTTAGAAGATCATAATAATTTAGAAGATCATAATTTAGAAGATGATGATAATGAAAATTATCCGAGGAGATCATCAATTGATGAAAATAATAATGAGTATCATAAGTTATATAAAAAATCAATTATATTGAAAGATTATTTTATATTAGATTGGATGGAAATATTAGAATTATTAGGTATTCCGTGTATCAGAGCAGAAGGTGAAGCAGATCCTTTATGTTCATATATTTTAAATAAAAATAAATATATATTTGGCATAATATCAGATGATAGTGATATGTTAATATTTGGAGCACAAAGAATTATGAGAAAATCTTATAATCAAAAATTTAAGGTTATTGAGTTATATAAATTGATAACAACAATAGAATCAAAATTAAGATTAGAAATAGATTATAATATTATATTTAATGAGGAAGATTTATTAAATTTTTCAATATTACTTGGTTCAGATTATGGTAGCTTTAATTTAAAAAAAAAATATGATAATTCATATGAATTATTAAAAGAATATGTTAAAAATAAGAATATTTCTGATTATATTGAAGAAAGTGAATTAGATAAATTTAATTTAATTAAAGAATATTATAAAAAAAATAATTTTGATGAAATATATATGAATAATAATTTAGTTAATCAAAAACCTATATGGAATAAACCAAATTTAATGTTATTAAAAAGAAGATTATTAGAATTAGATGTTGATGAAGAATATATAGATAATATAAATGAATTATTTGAAGAATATTATTATAAATATAATAAGAAACCTAATTTTAATCCAGATTATTATGAATCAACAAAAATATATAATAAAGAATATTATACTTATTCAAAACCAATTGATATAAGTAAATTTTATTTTAATAGAAATATAAGATAAATATTTTTAATTATCTATAGTATTAGCGGATGAGCCTAATTCATTTGATTCTTCACTTTCATCGTTTTCTTCTTTATTTGTTAATTTATTTTTCTTAAATTCTTTTTTACAATTTTTTTTATAAAGAACTATATCTGTCTTTGTAAAGAAATATTTATATAGAAAATATCCGACACATAATACTAAAACTAAAATTAAAATTAATGTATATATTGTAAATTCAAATCCAAATAATTTAATATTTTTACATTCTTGATTTCCTTCACCAACTTGTACATCTGGCGCTAATTGAACTTGTAAAGGCATTTGTGAAGGTATTGGTTGAATTGGTAGTGCAGGAAGATTAACATCTACTGTTGGTAAATTCGCAAGTAATTTATTTGATTGATTATCTAAAATTCTTGTAAAAGCTTGACTCATTTTTATTTATAATAGTATATTGTTTTTTTATTTGATAAAAAACGAATAAAATTTTATTATATATTTTTAAAAATATCTTATATTTAAAAATATTGATATATTAATCATATAATAACAATTATATATAATATGTATAAATATTTAGATAATGAAATACCTTGGATAGAAAAATATAGACCAAAAAAATTAAATAATATTATTTCTCAAGATGAAGGTATAAGTATTTTGTTAAATACTTTAAGAACAGGAGAAATGCCACATTTATTATTATATGGTAGTCCTGGCACTGGAAAAACTAGTTCTATATTAGCTTTATGTAATGAATTATTTGGTCCTAATCGTGTTAATGAAAGAGTTAAAGAATTAAATGCATCTGATGAAAGAGGTATTAATGTTGTTAGATACAAAATAATTAATTTTGCTAAAACTGCTATTGGAACTAGTGATCCAAATTACCTTTGTCCTCCTTATAAAATTATTATTTTAGATGAAGCAGATGCAATGACAAAAGAAGCACAAGCAGCACTTAGAAAAGTTATGGAAGAAACTTCAAATATAACTAGATTCTGTTTTATTTGTAATTATATTAATCAAATTATTGAACCTATAAATAGTAGATGTGTTAAAATAAGATTTAAACCAATAAAAAAAGAAAATATTTTTATTAAACTAAAACAAATTTCGGATATAGAAAAAATATCTATTAGTGATGATGGATTATATACAATTGCTGATATATCTAATGGAGATTTTAGAAAAAGTATTATTCTATTACAAAATTTAAAATATTATGCTACAGATAATACTATTTTATTTAATAAAAATGATATATATAAAATATGTAAATATATTAATGATGAAACTCTTTTAAGTTATATTAAAAAAATTAAAGAAGAAAATAATATAAATTCTATTATGGAAATTACAAATGAAATTGTTTCTAAAGGTTATGTTTTTAATTCTATTCTAATTAAAGTTATAGATTATATTGTTAATAATAATGAATTAGAGGATTATAAAAAGGCTAATATATTATTCGAATTTAGTAATATTGAAAAAAAAATAAATGATGGTGCTGATGAATTAATACAATTAATTTCTATTTTTAATGAACTCAAAAATATTATTTGTTATTAATTCATATATATAATTTTTTATATTTTACTTTCTAATTCTCTTTCTAATTCTCTTTCTAATTCTCTTTCTAGTTCAATATTAGATTTTTTATTTTTTTTAATTTTTTTGAGTTTCTTTTTATTTTTTATTTCTTTTAATAGATTTTTCTGCATTATTAAATCTTTAGTAAAATCATTTATTGATTCTTTTTCATCTATTTTATTTAATTCCTGTTTAATTGATTTTAATTCATTTCTTTTATTTAATAATTCTTCTTCTGAAATTATTATTCTTATTTTTTCATTATTTATCTTATCATTATTAATTTTATCATTACTAATTTTATAATTAATAGGTATAAACATTGGAGGAGGTGGTGGTGGTGGAGGTAATATAATATTTTTATTTAGAGAATAATCATCAATATTAAATAATTTTTGAGTTTGTATTTTTAGTATATTAAAGAAAAATTTAATAGTAAAATTTTTGTTAGATTTAATAATTTTAAAATAATTTATTTCAAATAAAAGTAGATATTTAATACCTGAACTAAGATTTGTTATTTCTTCTTTTTGATTATTTTCATTGTATAATGATTTTTTTTTATTATAAAATTTAACGATTGAAGGATAATTATCATATTGTTTAATTGGTAATTCTATATCAATATTATCATAATCTGTTTCTGTAAGATTTAGATGAGTTATATATTTTTGTTTTATATTATCTGCTATTTTGTTTATATAATCAATCGTTTTTTTTATTTTACTATTTTTATCATTTATTACAAATGTTAATATATTATATTCATAATAACAATTTAAAAATTTTGTTGTATCTAACTTAAACCAAAATTTATGCAATGGCTCATCTACAGCATTATTATATATATCATATATTTCTTTATTATTTATAAATTTTTCATGATCTAAAATACTGTCCTCAAATATTGTATTATCTGTATCTATTATATAATTTTCAATCATTTTTATATTCTTATTACTGTTTATTAATATTCATAAATTTTTATTACTGTTTATTTTTTATATAAAAATTTTATAAAGTATATTATATGGTAAGTATTAATATTAACGATTTTAACATTGATATTAAATTAGCTATAAATGATAAAAGAAATATTAAAGGTATTATTCTTAAGAATGGAATAAAAGTTATTCTTGTATCTGATCCTAAAATAAATAAATCTGCTTGTTGTATTGGAGTTAAAGCTGGTAATTATGATGATGAATTTCCAGGATGTGCTCATTTTTTAGAACATTTATTATTTATGGGTAGTGAAAAATATCCAGATAGTAGAGATTTTTCATCATATTTAGAAAAATGTGGAGGAATTAATAACGCATATACATCAAATTATATTACATGTTATTATATAGAATTAGATTCATTATTTTTAGAAAAGGGGGTTGATATGTTATCTTGGTTTTTTAGAAAACCAATATTAGACATGAAATATATAAAATCTGAAATGGAAATAATTGATTCAGAGCATAAAAAAAATATATTATCAGATAGTTGGATTATTGATGATTTATTTAAAAAATTTATTAAAAATCAAAATTCAAAATATGCAAAATTTGGAACAGGAAATTTAGATAGTTTAAAAAAAATTACAAAAGAAGATATAATAAAATTTTATAATAAATATTATAAAACAGATAATTTTTATGTTTGTATTGTTGATTCAATTAATATGAATAAAATGATAACTACTTATATACCTTATTTTAATGATATTGAACCTAGATTAAAAAAAGAATTAAATATATCAAATGAAAAAATAAATTTTATAAATAATAATTTTATTATTTTTAATTCAATATCAGAACATAACTTTTTAGATATTTTTTTATTAATTAAATGTAATGAATCTAATAATATTGATTATCAACTAATTAATTTTTTATCATATTTAATAGGCACAGAATATGAAGAATCATTAACTTTCCATTTAAAAGAAAAAAATTTAATAAAAGATTTATATTCTAGTGTTAATTATTATTTTGATTTAGAAGGAATTATTAATATTAAAATTAAATTGTATGAAAATAATGTAGATAATTTAGTTAAAACAATAGGTATATTTTATTCATTTTTAGATAAATTATTAAATATTGATAAAAAAACCTTTAAAAATCTTTATATTAATTATCAATCAATAAAATTATTAGACTTTCTATATCATAATAATTCTTCAGCTTCTGATACTGCTATAAATATTGTAGAAAATATGATTTTTAGTAATATTAATGATGCTATTATTAGAAAATATAAAATTATTGATTATAATGATGATATTTATAAAATATATAAAAAAAATATTAAAAATTATCTTTTAAAATTTATTTCTAATATTAATCTTAATTTTGATAAAATTAAATTTGAAAAAAGCAAATATTATAATACTGATTTTTTTAAAATAAATATTAAAAAATTTATTAATAAAGAAAAATTAAATTTTAATTTTTATAAATCCATATCTATTAAAGATTTTGAAGTAAAATATGAACTTTTATATAAGATTTTTAATAAAAAAGCAGTTCCTAAATTATTTTTTAAAGATAATAAAAAAGAAGTTTATATTTTACATACTAATAAATATGAAAAACCATTCTGTAAAATTTATATTTTAAAAAAAAATAATGAATTTATTAAATCAGATAATAAAATTTTATTAACTATCTATAAAAAATTTTTAGAGAAGATTATTAATTATTATACTTCTAATATGAATTATTATAAATGTGATTTTAATATATTTTTTTATAATGAATTTATTATTTATAATTATAATTGTCTTAATTATCTATTAACTAATTTTATAAATGATATTAATAAATTTATTAATAATATATTTGTTGATGATAACCAAAAATATTTTATTAATGTTATTGATGAATTAATTGATATTTATTATAATAAAAAATATAATAGTCCTACACAATTAGTTAATATATATTTAAGTATATTGATAAATAACGAAGCAAAACCAAACGAAATTATAGATTATTTAAAAAATATATCTTTTAATGAATTCAAAGAAAAAATAAAATCATTATTCATATTTTCAAAAGAATATATCTTATTTTTGGGTAATTTTAATATTAATAATGAAACAAAAAATCTTAAAGGCTTACAAACTATGATTACATCACAAAGTGATACTTCAGATATGTTCGAACCTGTTCAACAAAAAATATATTTTGATAATCTTCTTGAAATTATTTCAACAAATGAAACTATTTTTAAAAAAGATGATAGAATAAAACAATTAAAAGGTAAAATAAGTAATTATATTCTTAAAAAAGATGAATTTAATCCTAAAGAAATTAATAATTGTTTGTATGAATGTTATGAAATAAAAAAAATAAAAATTAATTTTATGGGAGATTTAATAGTTTTAGCTGATATAAAAAAAAAATTAAAATATTTATTTTTATCTAGTTTTATTTCTGATATTATTAATGAACCTTTATTCGATAAATTAAGAACAACTTATAAACTTGGTTATATTGTCGGATGCACTACTAAAAACTATTTATATAATGATTATAATTATTTTTTTCTTATTTATATTGTTCAATCTACATATGATATTAATAAAATTAAAGAATGTATTAATAATTTTAATATTTATTTTATAGAAGATTTTAAAAAAAATATAGAAAAATATAAAGATAAATTTTTATCGTTACAAAAAAGTAAATTATTATATTATTATAAAGATTATATTAATTTAGATGATGAAACAGATAAATATGTATCCTCTATATTAGAAAATTATAATATTTTTAATTTAAAAAAGATTTCTTGTGAAATTTTAAATAAAATAACTTTTAAAAAAATAATAAAATATATAAATAATATCTTTAATAATGAATCTAAAAATAATTATAGTATTTTAATTGATATAAATAATTTATAATTTTAAATATTTAACTATTATATACAATGTCATATTTAGTAAGTCAAAATAGTGTTATTACAACATTAAATGTAGGCGGAAAACCAGAATTTTTAAGTTGTGGAGGGACTAATATCGCTCCTAAAGGAGGAATAACTTGGTCAAATTTTTCTGTATCTACATCAAATTTTAAATATATTTTTAATAGTAATAATTATATTGGATGTATTAAAGATCCAAAAGTTAGAGGTTATCCTGCTTCAAATTCTACTGCTCCTGCTACTATTAAACAATTTTTATATGATAATGGTAATATTCAGTATGTGTGTGGTCAATTTGTTTTATCAAATCCTCTCACAGCAACCAATATAATGTATTTTAATCCTAATTTAAATAATTCAACTACTGGAGATGCTACTTTTAATAATTTAAGCACTATTTCTTTTAGTTCAAATAGTACTGTTAATTGTATGGCATTTTTAAATAATACTGATGGTTCAGTTGATACAACTAAATTAGTTATAGCAGGCACTTTTTCTAATGCTACTATTGGAGGAACTAGTTCATTCGCTAATATAGCATTACTAAATTTTGCAACACCATCTACATGGACAATTAATACAAGTATTGTCCAAAACGGAACAACAGATGGTCAAGTTAATGCTTCTACAACTACTATTAATTCAATAATTCTTATTGGAGATATTATATATGTTGCTGGTGTAGGTGGTGCAGGTAGTAATAATTGTTTATTTTATAGCTATAATACAACAACTTCTACATGGACAAATTTGCTAAGCTCAAGTAATGCAGGAACAATTAATGTCATTAAAAAAACTACTGATAATATTATAGCTATCGGTGGTGGTTTTATTACACTCGAAGGAATAACTTGTAACAATATCGCACTATATACTATAGGTGTTGGTTTTTCTGCTTTAGGTGATGGTGTGCAAGAAGTTCCGGCATCTTCTCCTATATATGCATCTCCATGTGTTTTTGCTTTAGATTTTTTAAAATCTACTGCTACCACTAGTGGTGATTTATGGATTGGTGGATATTTCATTAAAGCAGGTGGTTTAACTGCAAATAGTATTGCTCTCTATAAAATTAATACTAACACATGGGAAGTTATAGATAGAACAGGTGATAATGCTTCTCCTACTACTAAAGGATTATTAAGTGATACTGCAGACAGCACAAATCCTGGTGTTGTTTATACAATGAGTATAAGTGCACTTGATACATCAGTTATAACAGTAGGAGGTTCATTTAGAACTTTATTATCAAAATCAAATATTCCAGCCACTATTTATAATTTAGTTAAAATAATTACATCAGCACCTTCAAATACTGCTCCAAAAAGAAGTTTTACAAAATTTAATTCAACCTCAACTTAATAAAAATTGATTAATATTTATAATATATATATTTATATATATTAGGAAATGAATGAATTTAAACTAAACTTTCTATATAATGATGAAGATCATAATATTATCTCAAAAATTTTAGATATTAATACATATTTAGAACCATCATTAATTAATTCTTATTTAGATAATTTATCAATTCATATTGTTTTAAATGAAAATAAAAAAAATATAAAAAAAATAAATATAAATAAATAAATATTATCAAAACTTATAATATTTATGAATCCAGATTTAGCAAGTCAATTAAACTCTTCAAAACTATCAAACGCTGATATTCAAAATTTAATGAAATCTCTCGGACAAACATCATTAGGTAAAAAAGGTATGAAATTAACTCCTCAAGAAAGAAATAATTTACTTAGTAAAATGACTACCACACCAAATCCTGCTGAATATATGGTTGAAAAAGAAGATACTACAAAAAATATGACAGAAGAAGAAAAAAAACAATATCATAGAGAAGAATTAAGAAGAAAATTAAGAGAAAAACAAGGTAAATTTAGAGAAATTAGATCCTCTAAAGTTAATTTACAAAAAAAATATAATGAACAACTTGAAAAAATACAAAATTTAAATATACCTGGATTATTCCCTACAAATACTGAAAATTCTCAAAATACAGAAAATATTCAAAATACAGAAAATATTCAAAATACAGAAAATGTAGAAGTGGAGCCTAAAAATAAATTAAACGATGAAGAACAATTAGAAGATTTTCTAAATTAATTTATATAATTATTTATCATCAGTGTTATTATATGTATTTAAACTAACACTTTTATTTTCATCATAAACTTCTATTGAATTATTATCATTATTTTTTTTTAATTCTAAATTATTTTTTAATTCTAAATTATTTTTTTTCTTTTTATTTTTCTTAAGTTTATTTTTCTTATTAAGTTTATCAAAATTAAATTTATGAGGCTCACTAAATATAAGATAAATTGTAATAAGATCAATCAAAAGCACCATAATTAGAATTACAATATAAGCTATATTATTTTCAATACAATTCCAATATTTACTTATTATAAAATAATATATTACTACAGTCACTAAAATTAGTACAATATTATTTACATAAGAACCAGTAAAATAATTTATTAAATTAATTATTGTTAGCATTTTTTATTTAATAAAATTATTATATATAAAAACTTTTTAAAATTACCGTATAGAGTTTATTTTTTTTTTTTTATTTATTATTATATCTTAATGAATGATCTATTTAATAACTCAGAGGATAATATAAATAATCTTGATAAAAATATCCTAGTTGATACTCTTAAACATACTTCTGATATAATGACA
>Ga0194124_10000254_pt1 | contig 84009 bp, 80 predicted proteins | sample TA2KigCas0mmetaG_FD_148605 | JGI IMG/M metagenome (GOLD analysis project Ga0194124, IMG submission 148605) | Freshwater microbial communities from Lake Tanganyika, Tanzania - TA2015031 Kigoma Deep Cast 0m | ecosystem: Environmental > Aquatic > Freshwater > Lake | place: Tanzania: Lake...
ATAAGGGCAAAGGCAGTGGCTTGTCAGACCTTTTCGGCGGCGGGGTCTCGTCGACCTACGGTGGTTCATCGGTCGTTGAGCGAAACTTGGATCGACTCACCATCATCGTGGGTGGGCTCTGGTTTGCTGGAATAGTCGCGCTCGCCTTGTTGTTAAAGGGTTAGTAAGAGTTCACGAGAGGATCTGTAATGAGTGGAAGTGCAATTAGAGGTAGCCGTGTTGGCGCTGGACCTATGGGCGAGGCTGAACGCGGTGAAGCGATTGCGCGCTTTCGCATCTCGTATTGGTGTGGAAACGGTCATGAGACCCGACCATCGTTCGCTGACGATGGCACAGTAACTCCTCCTGATGAGTGGGATTGCCCACGCTGTGGTTTTCCGGCGGGACGAGATAAATCCTCTCCACCAAAGCCAATCAAGAACGAGCCATATAAAACTCACCTCGCTTATGTGAAAGAGCGACGCTCTGCCACCGAAGGTGCAGCGCTCCTCGAAGAGGCTCTTAAGAAGTTACGTGGAGAGATTGACTAAATCTCGTTAGCTCATCGCTCGTTAGATGAGCGTGGACCACGCTCCGACCAATCTCGGTCAACACTTCACAATCTCCTAACGCTTGAGCGTTAAGAAGTTCGCCGAATGAGTATCTCTCATGAGGAATGGGAAAATCTTCTCGCTCACCGGAATCAAGTGTGATTATTAAAAATGCGCCAGAATCGGGCCCGCCCTTATGGCATTGACCAGTGGAGTGGAGATAGCGAGGTCCATATCCAAGGGTTACTTTTTTATCGAGTGAGCGGAACCTATCTTGTAAGCCCTGGCGAATTTCTTGCATAGTGCGACTCATCTTCTTGTCTCGCATGGGCACAAATGCGAGCACTCCGATATATCCACCTGGGTGAGTAAATCTCTGATCAATGAGAGCAAGCGCCCCTTGAGTGGTCTGCACTCTCTGGTGTGGAAGGTCACTTTCTGATGTAAGAGCCTTACTCGTCGCACTCTTTGCGCGAGCAACGTCAGGTTGATCGAAGGGATTAACCTCGAGAGCAGAGCCAAGGAGCGCCACAGTCCACTCCCATAAATAGAAAGAGGCTCCCAGCGCAAGCGAGTTAGCCTTTCGCACCTTGTCACCGACATCATGATGTGACCCTTTAACGGGGATGATTCCACGCCCTTCTTTCCCAGTTGACTCCGCAACTAATTGCTCAACCCAATCGCTTAACGGTTGGTCAGGTAAAGCCAGGAATGGTGCATGAGCAAGAATTTCTTGAGTGAGTTGAATTGCGGGATTATCTGCTCCGGAACGCTGCAGTTCTTCGCGTATATCCGCAGCATCATCGAGAAGCACTGCGCAATCAACACCAATGAGTGTTGCTGGCAATAAACCAAAGATTGATAATGCGCTGAAGCGTCCACCTACATTCGCCTGGCCAACGAAGGAACGAACCTGATTGTCAGCAGCCCATGCGAGTAACGGTGAACCAGGATCAGAGATTACGACAACATGGTTTTCCAATGGCAATCCACTCTCTTGAAGGCGGGCCTGGATTGCTTTCAGGTGGGAGAGAGTCTCAATCGTTTCGCCAGATTTGGATGAGATGATGAAGAGAGTCTGGGTTGGATCAGCGGTAATTATCTCCGCGACCTCGGCAGGGTGCGTTGAATCTAATACCAACAATTCCCGCTCATAGTGCGTGGCAATAACTTCGGGAGCTAGGGAGGAGCCTCCCATACCTGAGAGGACTATTCGACCAATCTGCGCAGCGCGTGCCCATGCAGCGAGCGCATCAAGGGCAGGGAGTAACTCTCGAGATTTCTCTGGAAGTTCAATCCACCCGAGACGTTCCTGGGCGACCGATTCTGCTTGCGCACCCCAGAGGGAGATATCTGCTCTGGCAAGCCTTTCGTTTGCTTCACATAATTGCGCTAAGGGGTATTGATTCATAGATTCATAACTGCGCCGATATGGTCGCTATGAGCGCTTCCCAGGCATCATTGAATTTTGCAATCCCATCTCGCTCAAGTTCTTTCACCACCGCATCGTAAGAGATTCCCAACTCGGCAAGTTGATTGAAAATCTGATCAGATTCGGCATAGGTTCCAGCAATAGAATTTCCAATCGAGCCGGAGAATGCACGGGCGGCGTGGATGGTCGCCTCAGGCATCGTGTTCACTGTGTCAGGTGCTACCAACTCAACCACATACTTGGCTGGGTCATAGGCCTTATCTTTTACGCCAGTAGATGCCCAGAGCGGTCGTTGGACTGCTCCACCTGAAAGCGCGATTCTCTGCCATCGATCCGAGTTACTGGTCTCTTCGAAAATTTTATAAGCCAATCTCGCATTCGCTACCGCAGCCTTGCCTCGCAGACTCTTTGCAACGGGATTCTCCATTGCGTCAAGGAGGGGATCAATAGCGCTATCCACTCGACTGACGAAGAAAGAAGCGACAGATGCAATTCGGCTCAAGGGATTGCCATCTGCAATTCGCTGTTCGAGCCCTTCGATATAAGCCAACAAGACCTCTCGATATCTCTCTAGGGAGAAAATCAAGGTCACGTTCACTGAGATTCCCTCACGAATCAATGTCGTGATGGCAGGTAAGCCTGCTTGAGTTGCCGGAACTTTGATGAACAGGTTTTGTCTGTCCACTTGGCTCCACAATTCACGAGCCTGAAGAACTGTGGCAGCCTCTTCATGGGCAAGTCGTGGATCTACTTCAATACTCACCCTTCCATCCAACCCTGATGTATTCGAGAAAATTTCGAGCAACTGATCGCAAGCTTTTTGAACATCCTCAGTGGTAATGATTCGAATAGCTTCATCTGAGCTTTTCCCACGGAGCGCAGCGATTGCCTCGTTGTAGGTCGAGGCATCTTTGAGCGCATTTGCGAAGATCGCAGGATTGGTTGTGACTCCAACTACGTTTGCCGTGCGAGTGAGATGGCGAAGAGATTTTTCATCATCGACCATCAAGCGCGAACGTGAGAGATCATCAAGCCAAATGGAGGTGCCAGCGCGCGAGATCTTTTCGAGTGTGGCGCTCATAGTTACCGACCTGCTACTGAGGCAATGGATTTACGTACATGGGCGAGAATGTTCTCAGGAGTAAATCCAAATTCCTTGAAGAGCTCTGGACCAGATGCTGATGCGCCAAAGTGATCTAATGAGAGTATCGAGCCGTGATCGCCGACAAACTCTCGCCAACCCATAGCGATACCCGCTTCGACGCTTACTCGCACCTTTATGGAGTCTGGGAAAACGCTCTTGCGGTACTCCTCGGGTTGTTCGTTAAACCATTCGATGCAGGGTGCACTTACTACACGTAGGTGCAGCCCCTCTGATGCGGCAGATTCTGCTGCCGCAATCGCGAGCGATACTTCAGAGCCGGTTGCGATAATGATTCCCGTCGGTTTCTGACTTGGTTCATAGATGATGTAGGCCCCACGAGATACTCCCTCAGCGGGGGCGAATTGACTTCGATTGAAGACTGGCAGATTTTGCCGGGAGAGCAGGAGCGCTGCTGGTTTGTTGGCGGCAAGAATTACTCGCCAAGCAATCGCCACCTCATTTGCATCAGCAGGGCGGATGACAGCAAGTCCAGGTATCGCACGAAGAGCTGCACAATGCTCAATCGGTTGATGGGTTGGGCCATCTTCACCTAAACCAATCGAATCGTGGCTCCAGACAAAGGTCACGGGAAGACTCATCAGTGCAGCAAGGCGTGCAGTAGGTCGCATGTAATCGCTAAAGACTAGGAATGTACCGCCAAAAATTCTGGTACCACCATGGAGAGCAATCCCATTCATAATCGAGCCCATCGCATGTTCGCGAATTCCAAAATGAATAACGCGACCGTAGGGAGTCTCTGGGAGGAAATCACCGCCACCTTCGATCGTGGTGTTATTGCTCTCGGCTAAGTCAGCAGATCCACCCCAGAACTCAGGGAGCAACTGGCTGATCTTCTGAATGGTGTCACCAGATGCTTTTCGCGTGGAGATCTCTTTCTCGTGGGAGAGCTCTGCAGTGATCTGACTGAGAATTGAGGGATCGATCGCGCCCGAGACCATCCGCCGTGCAATCGCTGCGCGCTCGGGGTTGGCTTGCGCCCACGCAGCGAACTGAGTACTCCACTGGTCATGTAAGGCCTTACCTCGATCACTTACCTTTCTTACATGGGTGAGAATCTCATCGGGCAATTGGAAGTCCTTTTCGGAATCAAGTCCAAGAGCTGATTTCGTTGCCGCTACCTCATCTTTTCCAAGTGCAGCGCCATGTGATTTTGAGGTTCCACGTAACTTTGGAGCAGGCCAGGCGATAACGCTCTTCAAGCGAATCAATGTTGGCTTTTCACTCTGCGCTCTGGCGGCTAGAAGCGCGCTATGTAAAGCTGCGATATCAACGCTTCCATCCTGAGAGGTGGATACATTGAGAACATTCCAACCATATGCTCGATATCGTGCATCAACATCTTCACGGAATGCAAGCGAGATATCTCCCTCAATAGTGATGTCGTTGTCATCGTAAATGACGATGAGATTATGAAGTTTTTGGAGCCCAGCGATTGATGAGGCTTCAGCGCTCACGCCCTCTTGCAAGTCACCATCAGAGGCAAGTACATAAATGTAATGATCAAATATCGATTGATTCGCGGGAGCGTGCGGGTCCAGTAGCCCTCGCTCGAATCGCGCAGCCATTGCCATTCCCACGCCATTAGCAATTCCTTGGCCGAGCGGTCCGGTGGTGGTCTCTACTCCAGCGGTATGTCTATATTCGGGATGGCCAGGAGTTTTCGAACCTAACTTTCGGAAGGATTTGATGTCCTCGAGAGTCAATCCATATCCGCAGTAGAGAAGTTGGGTGTAGAGAGTCAGCGATGAGTGGCCACAGGAAAGTATGAAGCGATCGCGTGCAATCCATTCTGGATCGTGAGGATCATGGCGAAGATGGCGTTGAAAGAGCAAATATGCAGCGGGGGCAAGAGCCATTGCGGTTCCAGGGTGGCCATTACCAGCGCGTTGTACTGCATCTGCGGCGAGCGCTCGCGCATAAGTAATTGCCTGTTCGTCGAGGGGAGACCAACTCTCTGGAAGTGAAGGCGCAGGCACGCCATGACCCTACCTAAACGGATATCGATGGCGAGGGAGCAACGCGCGAGAAAGCGCGCACCCGAAGGCCGTGGCGGACCAGAACGCTCCATAACGTGACCGCACCAAGTAGGTGCGCCATGACCAGCAGCTCCGGAACGCCGGTGAAGTACTGGATATACCCAATAGCTCCTTGCGCAAGAGTGATTGCGAAGATCCGCCATGCATGCGCTTTTCGGGTGGCAAGTAGCACCTGATCGTTCACCACTGGCGCAAAGTGGAGTATGAGCATGTAGCCAATTAACAAGCCAACAAAAGCAATAACCAAATCTGCGTGAATCCAAGCGACTGTGCGGATCTCAAATCCAAAGCGGGGCGCTGTGGTATCACCCGCATGTGGGCCACTGCCTGTGACCACGATTCCCATGGTTATGACAAGCGCTCCGAGAATCAGCAAAGCACGTACGAGATTGCGCGCGATAGGCGCAGTAGCGTTGAGATCGCCCCGCCCCGGATATCCCTTACTTCGTTCGACTAAGGCAACTGCTCCACCAATGAGCGCAATCGATAAGATGAAATGCGAGCCAACTGCCGCCGGATGAAGTTTGGTGAGCACGGTAATACCACCCACGACGCCCTGACCCAGGATCCCTAACACTTGAAGGGCGGCAAGAGTCCGCAAATCGCGTCGCCGTGATTTCAGGACCCAGATCACCACGGCAAGTGCAATGGCAAAGAGCACGAAGGTCAGTAATCGATTTATAAACTCGATCCAAATATTTAAGGGATCTTCTGCTTGATGTGGCGAAGGCAGGAAAGATCCTGGCGCACATTCTGGCCAGGTAGGGCACCCCAAACCCGACTGGGTTAATCGGACTGCGCCACCAGTGAGCACTATCGCCGATTGGGCAACCAGGAGCGCTCGGACGAGAAATAACCCCAACCGCGAATGAGAAGGCGAATGCGAGGGGGTTTTGGGGGCCAGCGCGGGATCCATATCGGGGAGCCTAGCCGAGGAGAGGTAGCCACCTCGCGCCCAACGGCCTTGTAAGTGGCGGGTAGCTGCGAATTACGGCACACTATCGTTGTGAAATTAGCAACCCCTGAGCTCAAGACCCGAGAGCTGATCGCCCGCTCCATTTTGGCGAATGGCCCCTCGAGCGCGCTCGTGCTCTCGGAACGCCTGGGCATCACCCCAGCGGGGATACGTCGCCATCTCGACGCCTTGGTGGAGGAGGGGGTTATCGAACCGCGTGAACCGCGCACTCGCGAAAGTGGGCGAGGGCGCCCCTCCAAAGTATTTGTCATGACTGATCTTGGTCGCACCTCATTTGAGCATTCCTATGATGATCTTGCAATCTCGGCCCTTCGTTTTATTGCTCAAAGCTCTGCTGCAACCTCTGGAGCAGGTGCAGTCACTGCATTCGCGCATACCCGTGCGGAGGAGATGGAACGTAAATTTCATCTGGTGAAGAAAAACGCCGCAAAGAATTCAGCTCGAGCGCTCGCCGATTTTCTCACCGATGAGGGGTATGCAGCGAACGTTCATGAATTGCCGATTGGCGTGGAAATCTGTCAACATCATTGTCCAATTGCCCACGTGGCAGCCGAATTTCCCCAGTTGTGTGAGACCGAGACTGAAGTGTTCTCAAAGATTTTGGGTACACATGTACAACGTTTGGCGACTATCGCACGTGGCGATGGCGTTTGCACAACAGTGATACCAAATAACGCACTATCTAAACGAACCAATCAAGCCACTTCAACCAAAAAGCAGATGAAAGGTAAGGCAAGCGCATGAGCGCAACCACACATCCAGAACTCGAAGGTCTTGGCAAGTATCAATACGGCTGGTCAGATGCGAATGATGTCGGAGCGAACTCCCGTCGCGGCCTCAATGAGGATGTCGTTCGAGATATCTCTGCGAAGAAGAGCGAGCCTGAATGGATGCTTAATCTGCGCCTTAAGGGTCTCTCTCTTTTTGATAAGAAGCCGATGCCCAATTGGGGTTCAGATCTCTCTGATATCAAATTCGATGATATTAAGTACTTCGTCCGTTCGACTGAGAAGCAAGCAACATCATGGGAAGAACTTCCCGATGACATCAAGAATACTTATGATCGACTCGGCATACCTGAAGCCGAGAAGAATCGTTTGATTGCAGGTGTCGCAGCCCAGTATGAATCCGAAGTGGTCTATCACTCGATTCGCGAGGATCTCGAAGCGCAGGGAGTGCTCTTTCTCGATACCGATACTGCGCTAAAGGAACATGAAGATATCTTCAAGGAGTATTTCGGCACTGTTATTCCAGTGGGCGATAACAAGTTTGCGGCGCTTAACACTGCAGTCTGGTCAGGCGGCTCGTTCGTATATGTTCCAAAGGGTGTTCACGTCGAAATTCCTCTTCAAGCATATTTCCGAATCAACACCGAGAACATGGGGCAGTTCGAGCGCACCTTAATCATCGCTGACGAAGATTCCTATGTACATTACGTTGAAGGATGCACAGCACCTATCTATTCCTCTGATTCGCTTCACTCCGCCGTAGTTGAAATCATCGTGAAAAAGAGCGCTCGTGTGCGGTATACGACTATTCAAAATTGGTCGAATAATGTCTACAACCTCGTCACCAAACGTGCGGTTTGCCAAGAGGGTGCCACCATGGAGTGGATCGATGGAAATATTGGTTCCAAAGTAACGATGAAGTATCCGGCAGTCTTTTTGATGGGGGCCCATTCAAAAGGTGAGACGCTATCTATTGCATTCGCAGGAGAGGGGCAACATCAAGATGCTGGCGCCAAGATGGTGCATGCCGCGCCACATACCTCCTCAACCATCATCAGTAAGTCAGTGGCTCGAGGCGGCGGTCGCGTCTCGTATCGCGGCTTGGTCAAAGTAGAAGAGGGTGCCCATCACGCAAAGAGCACGGTGAAATGTGATGCTCTAATAGTTGACACCATCTCACGTTCGGATACCTATCCCTATGTTGATGTTCGCGAAGACGATGTTCAAATGGGACATGAAGCAACTGTTTCCAAAATTAGCGATGATCAACTCTTCTATTTGATGTCACGTGGACTTTCAGAAGATGAAGCGATGGCGATGATTGTTCGAGGTTTTGTCGAACCTATTGCCCGAGAACTACCTATGGAATATGCCCTAGAACTCAACCGATTGATTGAACTCCAGATGGAAGGGGCAGTTGGTTAATGACCATCGCAGAAATCTCTCTTCCTACCGGTCGGGAAGAAGCTTGGCGTTTCACACCGTTACAACGAATCATCGGAGTCCTTAATGGCTCTGTGAAACAAGGCTCAGTGCTCGTTCGCGATATCACTCACCCAGCGGGAGTCACTGTACAAAAAAACGCTGGCGGTAATCCGCGGATTGCTCCCGAGGACTTCGCTGCAGCGATGGCAATCTCGAATTCTGCGGAGACGCTCGTTGTAGAAATACCAGCCGATCTGCAAGCGGTCGAACCGATCGTCATTGATCGGACTGGAGCGACCCTTGATGAGGCAAGTTTTGAACGTGTTGCAATTCGTGCGGGGAGACATTCTCAAGCAACTGTTGTTCTCCATAACTCCGGTTCGGCAATTCTCTCCGAAGATATTGAAATCGAGTTAGCTGATGGCGCTCACTTGACTTTCATCTCCCTTCAGGAATGGGAGAACGATGCAACGCATCTTGGTCGTCACCAAGCAGTTATTGGCAAGGATGCCAAGCTCACTCTCATCGAGGTAACCCTTGGTGGTGCGACCGTGCGTTTACTTCCACGAGTAAATTTCACAGCAACCGGCGGTGAAGTCGATGCCTACGGTCTCTACTTTGCTACGAGCGGCCAACATTTAGAGCATCGCGTCCACGTAGAGCACGACCAACCGCATTGCCGCTCTCGAGTTACCTATAAAGGCGCGCTCCTTGGAGATTTGGCACGCACTGTCTGGTTTGGCGACGTTGCAATTCGTCCTACGGCGGTAGGAACAGACACCTACGAACTCAATCGCAACTTGCTCCTCTCCGATGGCGCACGGGCAGATTCTGTGCCGAACCTCGAAATCGAGACGGGTGAGATAGTTGGGGCCGGACATGCAAGCGCAACTGGACGCTTCGATGACGATCAACTCTTCTACCTCATGTCGCGCGGCGTACCCTCGACTCAAGCGGGGAAATTGGTTCTCCGTGGATTTTTTGCTGAGCTACTGCGGAACATTAAGAATGAGAACATCGAAGAGCGATTAATCGCGCGAATTGATCGCGAGTTGGCTCAGGTGGATGAATGAAAACCATGATTCAGAAAAGCGAACTAACTCCAGGGGCGCCTAAATTAGTCATGGTCGATGGCACCCCAGTCTGTGTTGCCTTAATTGATGATGAGATTTTTGCTATTGGCGATACCTGTACCCACTCCGATGCTTCGTTGAGCGAGGGTGAACTTAATGGCTCGTTGATCGAATGCTGGCTCCATGGAGCTGAATTTGATATGCGCACTGGCGAGGCAGTCACCCCTCCGGCAACTGCGCCAGCAAAGAAATTTGATGTACATATCGATGGTGAAGAAGTCGCCATCTCGATGATTTAAGGAGCGGTAATGTCAGTATTAGAAATCAAGAACCTACAGGTGTCTGTTGATACAGAGAATGGCGCAAGGGAGATTCTCCGGGGTGTTGATTTAACAATTAGGAGCGGCGAAACCCACGCAATCATGGGGCCAAATGGTTCGGGTAAATCGACGCTGGCATATTCGATCGCAGGCCACCCCAAATATTCCATCACTGGTGGTTCTGTGACCCTTGATGGCGTAGATGTACTGGAGATGAGTGTAGATGAGCGAGCACGAGCAGGACTTTTTCTCGCGATGCAATACCCAGTAGAAGTTCCCGGCGTCTCGGTTTCAAACTTCCTTCGTTCTGCAGCGACTGCCATTCGAGGCGAAGCGCCGAAGGTGCGCACCTGGGTTGGTGAGGTGAAGGATGCGATGAGCTCGCTGGGAATGGATCCAACTTTCTCTGAGCGAAATGTCAACGAGGGATTCTCAGGTGGCGAGAAGAAACGCCATGAGATTCTGCAAATGGAGTTATTGAAACCAAAGATTGCCATTCTTGATGAGACCGACTCTGGACTAGATGTCGATGCGCTTCGAATCGTCTCTGAAGGGGTAAATCGCATCAAGGCTAAGAGTGATGTTGGAATTATGCTAATTACGCATTACACCAGAATTCTTCGCTACATCAAACCGGATTTCGTCCACGTTTTTGCAGGAGGGAAGATTGTCGAGCAAGGCGGGGCAGAACTTGCCGATCGTCTTGAATCTGAAGGATATGCGGAGTACACGCGTAGCTAATGCCAACATTTGATGTGGATTTGTTGCGGGCGGACTTTCCCATCCTCTCGAGGATAGTTCGAAACGGTAACAAGCTCATCTACCTGGACAACGGCGCAACATCACAGAAGCCTCGCTCAGTTGTTGATGCTGAACGAGAGTTCTACTTTCACCATAATGCTGCAGTCCATCGTGGTGCGCACCTGCTCGCCGAGGAAGCGACCGATGCTTTTGAAGGTGCCCGAGAGATGGTTGCAACTTTCCTCAATGCGCAAGTTGATGAAATTATTTTCACCAAGAGCGCCACAGAATCCTTGAACCTGGTCGCGTACGGTTTTTTGAACTCCAGTATTGGTGCACAAAATACGAAATCTCCTTTCTTCGTAGATGCCTCAATGAACATTGTGGTTTCAGAGTTAGAACATCATGCAAATCTCCTGCCCTGGCAACAGCTGGCTCAACGGACCGGTGCAACGCTCCGATGGTTTCCAGTTGATAATCAAGGACGGATGAATCTTCTGGATATCGATTCGATTATCGATGAGAAGACGGCAGTTGTAGCGCTCACGCATCAATCCAACGTGACGGGAGCGATCACAGATGTTGACCGGATCTCAAGGCGAGTGCGCGAGGTTGGTTCGATTTTTGTTCTCGATGCATGTCAATCCGTTCCACATTTCGGAGTGGATGTTCTAGCGCTCGATATAGATTTCCTTGCATTCTCCGGCCATAAGGCGCTCGGTCCCACCGGTGTGGGTGTGCTCTGGGGACGATATGAATTACTCGAACAGATGCCGCCGATGCTTACTGGTGGTTCAATGATCGAAAGTGCAACCATAGATTCAGCGCAATTTGCCGCTCCGCCAAAAAAGTTTGAAGCAGGCGTTCCCAATATGGCACAGGTGGTTGGCCTGTTTGCTGCGATTAAATACCTGAATGGTGTGGGGATGGGCGCGATAGCAGAACATGAGCATCAGTTAACCGCCAGAGCGCTCGAAGGTTTGGTGAGCATTCCAGGATTGACCATAATTGGCCCCACAGATCTAAAGAATCGTGGCGGTGTGGTCTCATTCACTGTCGAGGGTATTCATCCCCACGATATGGGACAGGTTCTCGATGATAAAGGAATTGCGGTACGTACCGGGCATCACTGTGCATGGCCTTTGATGCAATCGATGAAAGTCCAGGCAACCACCCGCGCAAGTTTCTATCTTTACAACAGCGCAGATGAGATTGATCAATTGATTGCTGGCATCATTGATGCAAAGAAATTCTTCAAGGTGTAGTTCAGGTGAGAAGATGAGTTTAGAGTCGCTCTACCAAGAGATTATTCTCGATCATTACAAGAATCCTCATCATAAGCAGTTGCACTCTCCTTACGATGTTGAAGTCCATCACAACAACCCAAGTTGTGGCGATGAGGTAACGCTCCGACTTTCGGTCGAGGAGGGAGTCCTTGCGTCAATCTCATGGAATGGGGTGGGGTGTTCGATCTCGCAAGCTAGCACCTCAATAATGTGTGATTTAGTCAGTGGGAAGTCAAAAGTGCAGGGCCTGGAATTGGAGCGCCTTTTCCTCGACCTGATGCAGAGCAAAGGGAATTTTTCTGGCGATATCGAGGTTCTAGAGGATGCGGTGGCCTTCTCGGGGGTAGCGAAATATCCCGCTCGAGTAAAGTGTGCGTTGCTAGGTTGGATGGCTTTTCGCGATGCGGCGCTTCGTGAAAGTCGAGAGAGCGAACAGGGCGAACAGCGCGAACAGAGTAAATGATGGAGAGATCGGGGAGAGCGTGAGTACATCAATCGAGGATTTAACTGAAGCAATGAAGGATGTGGTTGATCCTGAGTTGGGAATTAACGTGGTCGATCTCGGCTTGGTGTATGGCATCACCGTCGATTCATCGAACATCGCAGTTTTAGATATGACTCTCACTTCGGCAGCATGCCCGCTCACAGATGTCATCGAGGATCAAACCAAGCGAGCGCTCGATGGTCTTGCCGATGATGTGCGCATTAATTGGGTGTGGATGCCGCCATGGGGCCCCGATAAAATCACCGAATCGGGAAGAGAGCAATTGCGCGCCCTCGGATTCACTGTTTAGTTCCGCTAGTCACTGGAATCTACAATGACTTTGCAAGTGCCATGGATGATGTATCGCTCCATGACGCAAGACCAGTCGGTTAAAAATATAAAGCTACAGCCGGGCACGCTAAAACGGATAGTTTCATTTGCGAGCCCATATCGAACCCAAGTCATCTTCTTTCTCATTACGGTAATCATTGATGCAGTGCTCGTGATTACGACTCCATTATTGCTCTCACGTTTGATTGATGATGGGGTCATTCCCAAGAATGGTTCGATTGTCACAATCATTGCTCTGATAATTGCAGCGTTGGCAATTTTCGATGCTGCAATAAATATCATCGGTCGTTGGTTTAGCTCGCAAATCGGTGAGGGTCTAATCTTTGACTTGCGGTCACAGGTCTTTGAACATGTTCAGCGTCAATCAATCGCATTCTTTACTAGGACTCAGACTGGTGCATTAATTTCACGGCTGAACTCCGATGTCATCGGTGCGCAGCAAGCGTTCACTTCAACGCTTGCCGGAGTGGTTTCTAACGTGCTCTCACTTCTACTCGTGCTTGGTGCAATGCTCTATCTATCGTGGCAAATCACTCTGATCTCCCTTATCTTGGTACCGATTTTTCTCTTGCCAGCTCGCGCCATGGGACGGCGCATCCAAGCACTTACACGGGATTCGATGAATGGCAATGCGGAGATGTCTGGGATGATGAATGAACGTTTTAATGTCTCAGGAGCTCTGCTGGTCTCACTCTATGGCGACGGCAAAGCGGAAGGGCAGAGTTTCCGAGGAAAGGCACGAAAAGTTGTTGATATTGGTATCAAGATTGCGCTCGCTAATCGAATCTTTTTCATTGGCCTGACGCTCGTCGCCTCTATTTCAACGGCGATTGCTTATGGACTTGGCGGACAGTTAGCAATTTCCGGCGCTATCTCTGTAGGCAAGCTCTTGGCGATAGCGGCACTTTTGGCCAGGCTCTATGGTCCACTTACTGCGCTTTCGAATGTTCGAGTAGATGTCATGACTGCTCTGGTCTCATTTGAGCGGGTTTTTGAAGTTTTGGATTTAGAGCCCATGGTGAAATCCCCGGCGCACCCTAAAGAAATGCCAGCGAATACACGTCTGGTATTTGATCGCGTTGATTTCTCATATCCCAAGGGTTCAGAAGTATCCCTAGCATCATTGGAAACTGTCGCGAAGCCCGAGATGTCACATAGCGAGCAAATTCTCAAAAATGTTTCATTCGTTGCGGAAGAGGGAGAGATGGTTGCCCTTGTTGGCCCATCAGGGGCGGGAAAGACCACCATCATCTCGTTAATCCCTCGTCTTTATGATGTCAATGGCGGCTCGATTTCGATTGGCGGAGTGGATATTCGAGAGATGTCACTGGAACAATTGCGGAGAACGATTGGAGTTGTCACTCAGGATGCTCATCTATTCCATGACACAATCGAATCAAATCTTCGCTATGCACGGATAGATGCCTCCGCGGCTCAACTACAAAACGCTTGTGAGTTAGCTCAGATTTGGGATCTCGTGACCTCACTCCCGGATGGTTTGCAGACGATGGTAGGGGAGCGAGGCTATCGCCTCTCCGGCGGGGAAAAAGCACGTCTTGCTATCGCTCGGTTGATATTGAAAGATCCGAAGATCGTGCTACTCGATGAGGCAACTGCACACCTTGATGCTGAAAATGAAGCGCTAGTTCAATTAGCTTTTAAGGAAGTTCTCAAAGACAGGACGAGCATCGTCATTGCCCACCGACTTTCCACCATTCGCGAAGCAGATGCAATTTTGGTTCTTAATGATGGAGGAATAGTTGGGCAAGGCAGCCACGAATCTCTGCTCAACAGTAAAGGTCTATATGCCGACCTCTATCAAAGACAGTTCTCAAGCTAAGCGCCGCTTCGGCCACTCACTATCTAACCTCTCCGTTCGCCCCTGTATAAAGCGATTCTGGTGCCAGCGATAAGGAGGGCAAATATCCACCATTGAATGGCATAGGCAAGGTGTGGTCCTTTGCCGGGAGGAGAGAGTGGAGTAATCGCAAGTGCAGAATCAGTCGCTGACTTTTGTAATTTCAGGTACTTATGAAAAGTTTCTCCAGAGAATACTTCTTGAAGTGATAACTCATCTATTCGACCTATTCTTGGTGCGGGAAGGGCGAAGAAGATGCCGCCTGATGCACTTGCATCATCATATTTTCGCAGGATGCCATTGATGATGACACTGCCTTTGGGCGGTTCAGGAATATTGGTTGTGGTTGCGGCATCTTCATTCGTTTCAATCCACCCTCGGTCAACCCAAATTGGCGCCACTTCGCTGTCGTTGGGTATAAAAAGTGAGAGAACCTCGAGTCCGTATCGCTCCTGAAAATAGTGACCGCGGAATAACTTCTGATAAGCCGGATCAAATCGACCTTCGATGGAAACCTTCATCCATGCATCAACTTGGTTTTGTGTAGAAGAATCTAATCGCGTTGCTTCTTGCGATAGGGCTAATTTGATATTTTGAGTGATGTCGTGACGCAATTGATACCTATCAAATTGCCAGAATCCGAGGCGAACACAGAATGCAATTGCCAGAAGTGCAACAAGCGAGAAAAGTATGGAGCTACTTCGACTCTTCGCTGCCATGCTTAATACTAGAGCTCCCGATAGCTCGACTATTCATCCGACCAAGGGATTCTGGTCTCAGCACCGTTTCTCTGCCGGCATTTGCAACGATGACGGCAATATATGGAACGACAACGGCACCTACCAACGTGAACCAGCGCCAAGGGCTGGGTAGCAACACTGTGGCAATGAAACAGGCGGTACGAAACATCATGGAATAGAAGTAGCGAATTTGCCTGGCGCGCTGATCTACCGTGAGAGATGGCTGGGCATCTGTTATCGAATGGATTTCACCCTCATTTTTCGCCACGGGGTAACGGTAGAGAGTTCCACCGCGCTCCGCACTATTTAATCTATTGGGTTACGTGCTAGTAGCGAATGGAGCCGATACCGTGTCTCTTATGGGGTCTCACGAGGGGTCTGGCCAAGGAGAGCGCACGCTCGGGGCGAGAGTGGTCTTGGTCACTGGAGGAAATCGAGGTATTGGAAGAGCGATCGCAGAACGTTTTGCCAAGGCTGGAGATTGGGTTGTTATAGGACATCGAACGAGCAGAGCCCCTGATTTTTCCCAACCTATAGTCTCGATCAATCTTGATGTCACTGATGTCGCCACTCTAGATGCTGCATTTGCAGCAATTGAGAAAGAGTTGGGTCCGGTAGAGATTTTGATTGCTAATGCCGGCATTACAAAAGATAACTTGATATTACGTATGAGTGATGAAGAATTTGACGAAGTCAACGATGTCAATTTTGGAGGCGCGTTCAAGACGGCCAAACGGGCTTCTAAGGGAATGTTGAAGCTTAAGCGGGGAAGGCTCATATTTATTGGCTCAGTCGTTGCCCTTTTGGGTAGCGCAGGACAGAGTAACTACGCAGGAACTAAATCAGCCTTGATTGGTTTGGCTCGATCTCTAACGCGCGAGCTAGGCTCTCGAAATATAACTGCAAATGTGATCGCGCCCGGTTTTGTGGAAACTGATATGACCCATGCGCTCTCTGATGAGCGGAAATCAGAAATCGCGACTGCAATCCCGTTGGGACGGTTTGCTACCGCTGAAGAAATAGCGGAGGTAGTTTTCTTTCTTGCATCACCAGAGGCGAGTTACATTTCCGGGGCAGTCATCCCCGTTGATGGCGGATTGGGAATGGGGCACTAAGAATGGTCGGATTAGTAAATGGAAAGAAGTTTTTGGTCACCGGAGTTCTTACGGATCAATCTATTGCATTCCATATTGCGCGATTAATTCAGGAAGAAGGGGGCGAAGTCCTACTCTCCTCTTTTGGTCGCGCTATGAGCATCACTACTCGCATCGCAGGACGGTTACCAAAAGTTGCTCCTGTCATTGAATTGGATGTAACCAATCAAGAACACCTCAAAGAATTGGCATCGAAGATTCGTGAACATCACTCACATTTAGATGGCGTGGTTCATTCCATTGGTTTTGCTCCCGAAAGTGCTTTAGGAGGAAATTTCCTCAACACTCCTTGGGATGATGTCGCAGTAGCGCTCCATGTCTCTGCCTACTCTCTCGTCTCACTAACAATGGCGGCAAAGGAATTGATGAGCGAGGGTGGCTCCGTTGTAGGAATGGATTTTGATGCAACTGTGGCCTGGCCACAGTATGACTGGATGGGAGTTGCGAAAGCTGCTCTCGAATCAGCGACTCGTTACTTAGCGCGCGATTTGGGCAAGGAGAACATCAGAGTAAATCTGATTGCTGCAGGACCGATTAAGACGATGGCGGCGAAATCGATCCCCGGCTTTGCCGAATTCGAATCAGTCTGGAGCCAGCGCGCGCCTCTACATTGGGATATCGCCGACCCCGTTCCTGCCGCCAAAGGTGCAGTGGCCCTGCTCTCTGATTGGTTCCCGAAGACCACGGGCGAGATCATCCATGTTGATGGTGGGGTCCACGCCGTAGGGGCCTGAGCCGAGCCTTTTTTAGCCAATTAGGCCGCCCCGCTCTCGCTGGGGTAACCTTTCCCCCTGCTCTTTGAGTAATCGAAGGCAGCGCAAAGAGGAGCCAGACTCCCACCTCTAGCCCGAACGAGGGCTCTACGGGGTTCACGCCACTTTCCTGCGGGAAAGTTTGGGGCGGATTCTCCTTGCGTCTATTTACGGTAAGAGAAGGAGAAGTTATCAGCGCAGAACCACGCATCAACGATCTCATCCGCGTGCCTGAGGTTCGCTTAATCGGACCAAATGGCGAGCAAGTGGGAGTGGTGGCAATCGATCAGGCAATTCGAATGGCAGAGGAAGTTGGACTCGACCTCGTCGAAATTGCTCCCGATGCACAACCCCCAGTTTGCAAAGTGATGGATTTCGGAAAGTACAAATACGAAATCGCACAGAAGGCTCGTTTGGCTCGCAAGAATCAAACGCATGTGGTGGTCAAAGAGATGAAGATGCGACCAAAGATTGACACGCACGATTACGAGACGAAGAAAGCTCACATCGAACGGTTCCTTCTTGGTGGAGATAAGGTGAAGGTGACGATGATGTTCCGCGGTAGGGAGCAGGCACGTCCTGACACAGGTTTCCGAGTGCTGCAGAAACTTTCCGAAGATGTCGCTGCGATCGCAACTGTGGAGTTTGCTCCGAAGCTCGATGGCAGAAACATGGTCATGGTTCTTGCGCCAACAAAGCGCAAGGGCTCAAACTAGAGAAAACGAAAGAGGAATTTATGCCAAAGATGAAGACGCATAGCGGCGCAAAGAAGCGCTTCAAGCTGACCGGTAGCGGAAAAATTAAACGTGAGCGTGCCGGCAAGCGCCATCTACTCGAGGGCAAATCCTCTCGTCGTACTCGCCGTCTTTCCGGCGACGTAGTCGCCAATGAGGCAACGAGTAACACGGCAAAACGACTATTAGGTTTGAAGTAAGGGAGATCTGAAATGGCGAGAGCAAAACGCGGCGTCCATGCCGCAAAGAAACGTCGCACCACACTAGAGCGAGCCAGCGGTTACACCGGCCAACGCTCACGACTCTTCTCCCGAGCCAAGGAGCAGGTCACGCACTCGATGGTCTATGCCTTCAACGACCGTAAGGATAAAAAGGGGCAATTTCGTCGTTTGTGGATTACCCGCATCAACGCTGCAGCGCGTGCTAACAACATGACATATAACCGTTTCATGCAGGGTTTGAAAGTTGCCGGCATCGATGTAGATCGTCGAGTTCTTGCTGATATGGCTATCAATGATCCGGCGGCATTCACCGCTCTTGTTGAAGTAGCGCGAAAGAACGTTGTCCTCTCTTAACGAGGTTATTAAGAGCCTTCATTCGAGCCATGTTGCTCGCGTGAAGGCTCTTCACGCATCTAAGGGCAGAAAAAGTGCGAAGCAATTCATTGCCGAGGGGCCTGCCGCCGTTCTGGCAGCGTTAGATTCGAATAGGTTTCCGGTGGATACCTTGTATGTTACCGAGAGCGGCGCACAACTACTACCGAAAACATCACTTTCGCATGCAATCTACCTCTCAGAAAAAGTGATGTCAGCTATCTCCACTGTGGAGCATTCTCAAGGAGTGCTCGCGATATGTTCGGTTTCAGAGGAGAAAAACGGAGACCATATTTTTGCTAATACAGAACTACCGCTTATCTACTGCTTCGAAATCAATGACCCCGGTAATTTAGGAACAATTATTAGAACAGCTGATGCACTTGGCTCTGCAGGAGTGCTGCTCTCTCCAGGCAGCGTCGATCCATTCTCACCCAAAGTAGTCCGCGCAACGGCTGGGTCGCTCTGGCATATTCCAGTGATGCGGGAAGTTGACGTAGTCACGGCGGTGAAAACTGCTCGCGCTAGAGGACGTGAAATCTATGCCACCGATGGTGGTGGTAGAAGGAAACTGACTGAACTTAGTGGCAAGGGTGCGCTTTGGATCTTTGGAAATGAGGCTCGAGGATTGAGTAAGGAGATGGCCAGTCTGGCAGATGAGAGCGTGTCGATTCCGATGCGTGGAAATGCAGAGAGCCTTAATTTAGCAACGGCAGTGGCTATTACCCTCTTCCACGTCAATTCATAAACTTTCGCTAGAATTATGCGGTGTCTGAGGACCTGCGCGAACTTATCTCTGCTGCCAAGAGGGCATTTGACCAGGCTGCAAATCTTGATGATTTCAAGAGTGCTCGGTTAGCGCATCTTGGAGAGAAGTCTCCGATTGCCCTAGCCAATCGCGAACTTGGGAAATTGGCCCCAATTGATCGCGCTGCGCGGGGTCAGGAGATTAATTCAGTAAAAAGCGAGATTACCGCCATCGCCAGAGCGCGCGAGGAGTTCTTGATATCTGAGCGGGATAATCGCATTCTGATTGAAGAGCAAGTCGATGTGACCCTACCTACTCGGAATTCACAGCGTGGTGGATTGCACCCACTTACGATTCTTCGAGATGACATTTGCGATCTCTTTATCGGATTAGGTTATGAGGTAGCAGAAGGGCCAGAGTTGGAGTCCGAATGGCTTAACTTTGATGCTCTCAATATTCCTGCTGATCATCCTGCTCGCACCATGCAAGATACATTCTTTATTGAACCATTGAGCACCAAGTTGGTCCTTCGAACGCATACATCACCAGTGCAGGTGCGAACGATGCTTGATCGGAAACCTCCGATTTATGTAATCTGTCCAGGACGGACCTTCAGGTCCGATGAATTAGATGCCACACACACCCCGGTCTTCAATCAAGTTGAGGGATTGGTCGTAGATCGAAAGATAACAATGGCGCACCTCAAAGGCACTCTTGATTACTTTGCAACCGCCATGTTCGGTGAGGGAATCACGACACGATTGCGCCCCTCCTTCTTTCCCTTCACTGAACCAAGCGCCGAAGTAGATATTCGTTGCTTCCTCTGTCGCGGAGAATCGAGTGATTGCCGGACATGTAAAGGTGAGGGTTGGGTCGAATGGGGCGGCTGCGGAATGGTCAACCCCAAAGTTCTAATCGCCTGTGGCGTTGATGTCGAGGAATACTCCGGTTTTGCATTTGGAATGGGGCTCGAGCGGACTCTCATGTTCCGTCATGGAATTTCTGATATGCGAGAAATCGTTGAGGGTGATGTTCGCTTCACCGCGCAATTTGGAGTTGGCCGATGAAAGTTCCATTGTCATGGGTCCGCGAGTTTGTTCCACTCCCAGCCTCACTTACAGCAGATGAGATCGTCGACAAACTTGTGAGCCTGGGTTTTGAGGTAGAAGGCGTTCAAGATTTACGGAGCGAGATTCACGGTCCCATTCAAGTTGCGCAGGTACTGGAGATTGAGGAAGTCGAGGGACAGAAGAAGCCGATTAGGTATGTAAAGGTAGCGGCACACGAGGAGCGTTATGTGATCTGTGGCGCCCGGAATTTCACCGTCGGAGATTTTGTCGTATTGGCGCTTCCAGGTTCGGTTCTCCCCGGAAACTTTGCCATCTCTGCTCGCCAAACGTATGGAAAGAAAAGCGATGGAATGATTTGTAGCGCCCGGGAATTGGGGATGGGCGATGATCACACCGGCATTATTGTTCTTAACCCCGAACATCCTGGAATGGCAACAATAACAAGAGGTAGCGATGCGATAGAACTCTTGATGTTAAATGACATCATTCTCGATATCGCAATAAATCCTGATCGTGGATATGCGATGTCAATACGAGGTATTGCTCGTGAACTTGCCCTTAGATTTAATCTGCCATTTACCGATCCCATCACTCTCGCACCCGAACTTCCTTTAAACGAGAGTCCAGAGGTAACGACTCCACAAATAGAAGCAGGAGCGGATTTCATCGTACTTCGTTCCATCGAAGAGGTAGATGTGAGCGCGCCAACTCCATTTTCAATGGTTCGTCGCTTGCAAATGGCTGGCATGAGATCGATATCTCTTGCGGTCGATGTTACTAATTATGTGATGTTGGAATTTGGTCAGCCACTACATGCTTTCGATAAATCCAAAATCGTAGGTAATCTTAAGGTTCGTCGCGCCGGCAAAACTGCAACGCTGACGACGCTCGATGGCCAAGAACATCCTCTGGGTGAGAATGACTTGTTAATAGCAGATGAAAATGGCGCCTTGGCATTAGCGGGAACCATGGGTGGCCTTAATTCAGAAGTTACTAACGAGACACGTTCCATCACCATCGAAGCAGCCCACTTCTTCCCGATGGATGTCGCAAAGAATGCTCGGGCACATAAGCTCTCAACCGAAGCATCGCGACGCTTCGAGCGAGGAGTGGATCCGCAACTACCCACTCTCGCATCAGCGCGAGCTATCGCCTTGTTGACCGAGTTTGCTGGTGGTCGCTACCTAGGCGGCAAGAGTGATGGTGCACCCTCACCTACCGGCGTAATTTCCCTAGACCCCAATTATGTAAGCGAGTTAATCGGTGGTCACTATTCACATGATGTTGTGAAGAACGCATTGGTTAGTATTGGCGCTCTGGTTGCCACCAATAATTCGATCTGGGAGGTAACGCCACCTTCTTGGAGATCTGATTTAATGATGAAAGCAGATTTGGTAGAAGAGGTTGCGCGAATTGAGGGATACGAGAAGATTCCATCTCTACTTCCACCCTCACCGCTCAGTCGAGGATTGACTCCGCTTCAAAAGAGACGTCGACGCATTGCTCAGTATCTTGCCGATCGCGGTTTGCTTGAAGTACAGAACTACCCTTTTATCAGCCAAGAGACGATTGACCGAATGGGGTTCACTGGAGCTCGAGCTCGAAGTTATCGAATCGCGAATCCCATCTCCGAGAAAGAGCCATTACTCAGGCCACACATGGTTCCCGGGTTGATTGACGCTGCAGTCCGAAATATGGGTCGTGGCGCTAAATCAATGGCGCTTTTTGAGATAGGAAGCGTATTTCGCGCACCAGAGACCATTCCACCGCCACCGACATTGGGTACCCAGCAGCGACCCACGCCAGAGGAGATCGCCGCGTTGTATGCAAGCGTGCCGCACCAGATGCTCGTAGTTGGAATTCTGTTGATGGGGGATGCGCAGAGCGATAGTTGGTTAGGTAAAGGTCGCTCGTATGGTTGGCATGATGCAATTAGCCTTGCCCAAGAAATAATCGAAATAACCGGGCATCAAGCAACGGTGCATCGAAGCGATTTCACCCCTTGGCACCCTGGACGTTGTGCGGAGTTACGAGTGGGCGATTTTGCGGCGGCACATGTGGGCGAGCTGCATCCTCGAATCATCGCTCACTTTGGATTGCCAGAACGTTCCAGCGCTTTGATGCTTAATTTTGGGGCGCTACCAGTAGTTGGGCCAACCCAAGCGCAACCGCTCTCTAACATGGTTCCTACGATTCAAGATGTAGCGCTCGTCGTGCCAGAGTCCTGTGAAATCGCATCGGTTATTCGCGCCTTGCGCTCCGGGGGCGGAGCGCTGCTGGAAAAGGTTGAACTCTTCGATCGCTACCGAGGAAAACCGTTAGCTGAGAATGAGATTTCCTACGCATTTACCCTCACCTTCCGCGCTCCAGATCGGACCCTGACTGCAGAGGAGGTGGCATCTCTCCGTGATTCGGCGGTGGCTGCCGCCGCCAAATTAGGAGCGCGCCTCCGCGGCTAGTGCATAAATTTGCATTTTAGTGTATATTTACACAGATGAAGGTAACAGTCATTGGAGCCAGCGGCTATAGCGGCGGCGAACTACTCCGTCTCATTGATGGCCATCCAGAACTCTCGCTCCACAAGGCGATTGCCCATTCCAACGCGGGGGAGCCCATCAGCGCCATTCATCCCCAATTGTTTGCAACTCATCCCGCCACTTTCGAAGGATTGGCCGAGGGGCATGTTGCAAGCGCGGATCTAATTTTCTTAGCGCTACCGCATGGGGAATCGGGAAAATTAATTCAGGAACATGAAAAATCTTTTGCAGGAAAGAAGATTGTTGATCTTGGCGCTGATTTTAGGTTGAACTCAACTGCCGCGTGGGAGAGATATTACAGCGGGAAACATTATGGATCGTGGGCATATGGACTTCCGGAACTTCCGGGGGCCCGAAAACTGATCTCTAGCGCCAATCGAGTTGCTAACCCAGGGTGTTATGCAACAGCAATCTCCGTAGCGATTGCTCCATTTGTCGCACTTGCAACCAAGGTGAACTTTGCAGACATCGTGGTTACCGCTGCATCAGGGACCACGGGAGCTGGTCGAAGTGCAAAGGTAAATCTCATTGGCAGCGAGGTGATGAACTCGCTCTCTGCATATAAAGTTGGCGGAGTACATCAACACACTCCTGAAATTGAGCAGGCTATTCAGGGAATTGCCCACGAAGAAATCGCTCTTTCCTTTACACCTTTTCTAGCACCCCTACCACGAGGAATCCTCGCTTCGATAAGTATTCCAATTGAGAATTCATCGCTTCTGGAAATTCGCGATACTTTCCGTGCACATTATGAGCACGAGAAATTTATCCATCTACTTCCCGAAGGGGCTTGGCCACAAACAAATTCGCTCATTGGTAGTAACTCCGTTGCCATTCAGGTGGCCTTCGATGAACATGTAGGCAGAGCGATAATCGTGAGCGCAATCGACAATCTTGGTAAGGGTGCGGCTGGGCAGGCGCTCCAAAATGCCAATTTGATATTGGGATTTGACGAAGCAGCAGGACTTTCCACGGTAGGCGTGCGATGAAATTTCCCAAGGGTTTCCAAGTTTCGGGAGTTGCAGCTGGCATAAAGAGCAATGGCGCCAAAGATTTGGCGCTGATAGTCAATGTGGGAAGTAAGAAAATCGGCGCTGCTGTCTTTACCAAAAATAGAGTGAGCGCCGCCCCGGTTATCTGGAGCAAGCAAGTAGTTGCTGATGGACGTATCGATGCAGTCTTACTTAACTCAGGTGGCGCGAACGCCTGCACTGGTCCAGAGGGGTTTGCCGACACTCATAGAAGTGCTGAACATGTTGCGCAGATTCTAGGAATCTCAGCGAGCGACGTAGCGATCTGTAGCACTGGCTTGATTGGCGAAAGATTACCCCTTGCCAAGATCTTGGACGGAGCGAAGAGGGCTCAAGCTTTGCTATCAGAGCTAAATTGGGAATTAGCAGCGGAAGCGATCATGACAACCGATTCACACTTCAAGATTGCCGTTTGTGAAATAGATGGAGTTCGCTTTGTTGGTATTGCCAAGGGAGCGGGTATGTTAGCTCCAGCGTTGGCAACAATGCTCTGCGTTGTCGCTACAGATGCTGATACCAACGCTAGTGATTTGCAGTCGGCCCTTAGTGAGGCAACTGCTTTAACCTTTGACCGCATTGATTCTGATGGCTGCACTTCAACCAATGATTCGGTGATAGCACTCGCTAGCGGGGAGGGCGCAGCACTGACATACTCCAAATTGCAGTCAGGGATGATTGAAGTATGTCGATCGCTTGCCGATCAACTGATTGGCGATGCTGAGGGGCATACCAAAGTTATCGCGATTAGAACCATTAATGCGGCATCCGATGCGGATGCAGTTGATGTAGGCAGAGCGTGCGCCCGGAATAACCTCCTTAAGTGTGCATTATTTGGTGAGGATCCAAATTGGGGGCGAATACTTGCTGCCGTTGGAACTTCTACAGCAAATTTTGACCCCACAACAATCGACGTGAGCATCAATGGGGTCATGGTCGCTAAGAACTCTGCACCGCATGAAGATCGTCGTCTAGTGTCGATGAAAGATGGAAGAATTGAGATTCTGATCGATATCAAGACTGGAAATCACGAAGCAGAAATCCTTACGAACGATCTTTCAACTATGTATGTCCATGAGAATTCGGCCTATTCATCATGATTGTTGTTAAGTACGGTGGCCATGCGATGGTCAATGAAGAGTTGGCGGCCTCATTCGCAGAAAATGTTGTGAGTTTGAGAAACAATGGCGAGCAAGTGGTTGTTGTGCATGGTGGTGGTCCACAGATCGAAAGAGAGTTGAAGGCTCGATCAATCTCTACCGAAACTGTCGCTGGTTTACGAGTTACAACACCCGAAATGATGGATGTAGTAGAGATGGTGCTAACCGGGCGAGTGCTCCGTGATGTAACTAATTTGCTCATCCAGGCTGGGGGTTCTGCTGTGGGTATCACTGGACGTGATGCCCAATTGTTGATCGTTGAAAAACTGAGCAAGAGTGGCGCAGGCGAAAGGATCGATGTTGGTCAAGTCGGAGAGATTGTCGCGGTCAACACGAAAATAATTACGACGCTCCTCGCAGATGGATTTATTCCAGTGGTTGCTCCGGTCTCTGCTGACGAAGAGGGATATCCATACAACGTGAATGCCGACTCGGCTGCGGGCGCCCTAGCTGGAGCCCTACAAGTGGAACGAGCAATCTTTCTTACTGATGTCCCTGGTCTGTTGAAGGATTGGCCCAACATGGACTCGCTTGTCGCACAGATTACTTATAGCGAAGCGGAGGCGCTTTTGCCCAATCTCTCTGACGGGATGATTCCTAAAATTGCTGCCTGTCTACATGCGATAAAAATGGGCGCAAGGAGCGCACAAATCATCGATGGCAGAGTTCCCAATGCGCTAAAAGATGCAATTGCTATGAATCAGGGAACGGTGATTACCCGATGAAGAACTGGGATGAAGTTTTCATGGCAAATTACGGCACTCCATCCTTAACCTTAGTAACTGGTCGCGGTAACAAAGTTCAGGATTCCAATGGTGTCGAGTATCTCGATTTCCTTGGCGGAATCGCTACCAACATTCTCGGACATGCGCATCCGACAATCATCGAGGCTGTCACCAAACAGTTACACCAACTGACGCACATAAGTAATTTCTATGCTCACCCCCAAGGATTGCTTCTTGCAGAAGAATTACAGAGTCTTGTTGGTGACAAGAGCGCTCGAACTTTCTTTTGCAATTCGGGGGCTGAAGCGAATGAAGCAGCCCTTAAGATTTCTCGATTAACTGGACGTACTCGAGTAGTTGCATTCACCAATAGTTTTCACGGGCGAACCATGGGCGCACTTTCGATGACCGGTCAAGAGAGCAAACGCGCCCCTTTCAAACCGCTGATTCCGCGCGTGACTTTTCTTCCTTTCGGTGATTTCGCTGCGCTCAAACGTGGTATCAACAAGCGGACTTCCATGGTCATTGTTGAGCCAATTCAAGGTGAAGCCGGAGTAATCGTGCCACCGAGAGGTTTTCTTACCGCAATCAGAGAGCGTTGTAATCAAACCGGCGCCCTCATGGCTGTCGATGAGGTGCAAACAGGGATGGGTCGAACGGGAACGTGGTTTGCTTATCAAGCAGAAGCGATCACCCCTGAAATCATCACGCTCGCCAAGGGATTAGGAGGCGGACTACCTCTAGGCGCCACCATTGGAATTGGGAGAGCGGCTGCGCTTTTGCAAGCGGGAAGTCATGGTTCGACATTTGGTGGAAGTCCTACCTCGGTTGCTGCAGCTCTAGCTGCTATCGCTACTATCAAAAGCGAACGGATTCTGGATCAGGTAAAGGTCTTGGGAAATACTCTAATGGAGCAAGGATCCAAGATTCCTGGGGTGAAAGAAGTTCGCGGCGCTGGCTTACTTATCGGGATTGAACTTTTTAAGGCAAATGCAAAGCACATTCAAAAGCGATTGGAAGAGGAGCGAATTCTTGTTAATGCTCCTAACCCCAGCACCCTTCGAATTGCTCCTGCTCTCATCACAAGTCCAGCGGATGTCGATTTCTTTCTAACGAAGTTAGCACTTGTGTTATCGGAGGAGCGATGAGTGGCATGATGAGTGGAATAGTGCATACCAAGATTTCTCGGCAAGAGCGGATTCGAGAGTGGATAGCTTCCGGGTTAATCCATTCTCAAGCAGAAGTGGTAGAGCTCTTGCGTACCGCTGGATTTACAGTCACTCAAGCTACGGCAAGTCGCGATCTTGAGGAGATCGGTGCAGTCCGTGGTCGCGATAGCAAGGGGGCGTTGCGCTACCAACTAGCGAGCGAGAATCCGGAAGAACCGCTCTATCGAGTGGCCAGGTTGCTCAATGAGCTTCTCGTTGCTATCCAAAGTAGCGGCAATCTCCTGGTATTGCGCACTCCTGCTGGCGGGGCGCAACTTTTGGCAAGCGCCATTGATCGGGCAACTCGCGCGGGCGTGCTCTCTCAAATTATTGGAACAATAGCCGGAGATGACACGGTCATGGTCATAGTAAATGAGAAATTTAAGTCTGATGAAGTGCTCCGCTATTTATCTTCTTTAGCTGAGGATGTTGATACCGAGAATCTCGATGAAACCGGGAAGAATATTGGAAAGGCAAAGAACCGAGGTGGCTCATCATGACTCTGTGGGGCGGTAGATTCTCATCAAATACTGCAGATGCCATGGCGGCGCTCTCACGTAGCGTCCATTTCGATTGGCGTTTGGCACCTTACGACATCGTCAGCAGTAAGGCCCATTGTCGAAATTTGGTGAAGAGCAAAGTCCTCTCTGCTAGTGAAGGAAAAAAGATCGAGAACGCGCTCGATCTATTGAGAAAAGATATTGCGAAGGGATTGATAACCCCATCAATTCTTGATGAAGATCTCCATGGAGTTATTGAGCGAGTTCTCGGAGACCGAATCGGCGACCTTGCGGGAAAACTTCGAGCTGGTCGCTCTCGCAATGATCAAATCGCGACGGACCTTCGCCTCTACCTTCGAGACGTTAGCGGTGATTTGATTTCACACTTACTCCAATTGATTGAGTCGTTCATAAAGCAGGCAAAGAGATACGATCACACTTACGTCTCTGGTTTTACCCATCTCCAACATGCTCAACCTATAGTTTTTGGTCATGAACTGGCCAAGCATGCTCATGCCCTCCTTCGAGATGTCGAACGGTTAGAGCAGTGGTGGTCACGCGCTGGCGTAAGTCCACTTGGCTCCGGCGCACTTGCTGGCAGCTCTCTCGCCGCAAACCCAGAAGCTTCTGCTAAAGCGCTCCACTTTGACTCTTCGGCGGGGAACAGCATCGATGCTGTAAGCGATCGTGACTTTGCTGCCGAATTCCTCTTTATCACTGCAATGATTGGGATCCATCTCTCACGAATTGGAGAGGAGTGGATTCTCTGGAGTTCTACCGAATTTGGCTGGGCGAAGTTAGATGATGCCTATTCCACAGGCTCTTCGATTATGCCGCAGAAGAAGAATCCGGATGTCGCCGAGCTTGCTCGCGGTAAGAGCGGACGATTGGTGGGAAACCTCACCTCCCTGTTGGTGATGCTCAAAGGATTGCCATTCGCATACAACCGCGATCTGCAAGAGGATAAAGAACCAGTTTTTGACTCAATTGACACCTTGATCCTTTTACTTCCAGCGGTTATCGGAATGGTGGAAAGCACGGAGTTCGATGAAAAACGAATGCTCTTAGGGGCAACCTCCGGCTTCGCATTGGCCACCGAAGTGGCTGACTATCTCGTCCGCAAAGGTTTACCTTTTGCAAAAGCTCATGAGATTTCCGGGAAGGCGGTAGCTCTGGCTGAACGAAAAAAGTTGGGCCTTGAAGAGCTCACTTTGGCGGATTACCAATCGCTCAATAAATTATTTGGCGAAGATATCTTCAAAGCGCTCACCGTAGAGGCCGCAGTCGCCTCCCGAAAGAGTAGAGGGGGCACCGCCCCTGCAGCCCTCGGCACGCAACTATCTGAGTTAGGTACTCTGCTCTCCGCGGCAAAACGTGCAAATACCAAACGCGTTGCCGCTCTGGCAAAACTATGGGGCGAAGTGGAAACCGGGAATAAACCCGGGAAGAAACTGGGTACCCGCGCCACACGGGCCAAACAGAGAAGGGGAGTGGGAGCACGATGAGCGCCACAACTCTCCGTGGAGAAGAGTTAATTGATGATCTCCAATGGCGTGGATTAATTGCCCAAACTACTGATCGAAACGAATTGATCGCAGCTCTCGATAAAGGGCCAATCACCCTTTACATCGGCTTTGATCCAACTGCCCCGAGCCTTCATATTGGAAGTCTTGCAGTCTTGTTGGTGTTAAAACGTTTCCAACTGGCAGGGCATCGTCCGATTGCCCTAGTAGGTGGTGCAACAGGTTTAGTAGGTGACCCAAGTGGAAAATCTGAAGAGCGAACTCTCAATGATGAGAGCGTAGTTGCGGATTTTGTTGCGCGAATCAGGAGGCAGGTAGAGCCATATCTAGAATTCGATCAGTCAGAGACTGGCGCGTTAGTGGTTAACAATCTTGATTGGACCGCTCCACTTTCTGCCATTGCATTCTTACGTGATATTGGAAAGCACTTCAGCGTCAATCAGATGCTTGCAAAAGATTCGGTCTCCTCTCGACTTAACGCAAATGGAATTTCTTACACCGAGTTCTCTTACCAAGTACTCCAAGGCTTTGATTTCCTTGAGCTATTTCGCCGCCATAACTGCACCTTGCAGATAGGTGGCAGCGATCAGTGGGGGAACATCATCGCTGGCCTTGATCTCATCCGAAAAGTGGAGCAGGGCAGCGCTCATTGCCTCACTGTTCCATTGGTTACGAAGGCTGATGGAACAAAATTTGGCAAGACTGCAACCGGCACTATCTGGCTTGATGGCGAATTAACCTCTCCCTATGCGCTTTATCAATATTGGTTAGGCGTTGATGATCGTGATGTCATCTCTTACATAAAGATTTTCACATTTGCTTCGCGCGATGAGGTAACAGCGCTGGAACGCGAAGTTGCTGATAAACCTGGCGCACGCAACGCAGCCCGTTATTTAGCGCGCGATGTCACTGCGCGAGTTCATGGAAATGATGCAATGGTGAAAGTCGAAGAGGTATCTAAAGCGCTCTTTGGACAGGGTGATTTGCTGGAGGTAGATGGCCCCATGCTCGCAGCTGCGGCCCAAGCCCTACCCAACACCCCCTTTGCCGAGGGGCTCTTGGCTATCGATGCCTTTGCCCAATCTGGCCTCTGCGACTCCAAATCGGCCGCCCGACGCCTGATTAAAGAGGGCGGGGCGTATATCAATAACGAGCGGGTAACCGACGAGAGCCTCATCTTGCAGAAAAGCCAATTAATAAAGGGTAATTTGATACTCCTACGTAAAGGCAAGCGCGAACTCGGGGCAGTTCTAGCTTAGTTTGAGCTCTGGTTAATCGACCCCTGGCTGGGGGGAAGAGCCCGATTTGACCCCTTACCCGCCCAGGGCATAATCTTTTCCTCTCGCTGAGAAGCGGACAGTTATAGGGCGTAAGTCGAAACTGGCCGTTCAGCACACTTCCACTCGATGAAGTTTGCGCACCCGTGCGTCTTGCTAAATGTGAGTTAGAAGTGGGCCCTCTTCCAAACATGGGAATGTTTTGTTGAGTGCGCATCCGTACCTTGAGAACTCAACAGCGTGCCATAAAGTCAATGCCAATTTTTAACTCGTCGGCATTCTTTTTGAGCTGCCCATCTCGCGTTAGTGATCATGAGTAGTACTTTGGAGAATGTCACGATTCCTTTGGTAGAAGACAAATAACGACAGTTGTTTGACTCTGCTAGGCAAACAGACCAAAAGAATTTTTGGAGAGTTTGATCCTGGCTCAGGACGAACGCTGGCGGCGTGCTTAACACATGCAAGTCGAGCGATGAAGTTTCTTCGGAAATGGATTAGCGGCGAACGGGTGAGTAACACGTGAGGAATCTGCCCTTCACTTTGGAATAACTCCGGGAAACCGGAGCTAATACCGGATAGGAACTCTGGCGGCATCGCCGGAGTTGGAAAGTTTTTCGGTGAAGGATGACCTCGCGGCCTATCAGCTTGTTGGTGAGGTAATGGCTCACCAAGGCGACGACGGGTAGCCGGCCTGAGAGGGCGACCGGCCACACTGGGACTGAGACACGGCCCAGACTCCTACGGGAGGCAGCAGTGGGGAATATTGGGCAATGGGCGCAAGCCTGACCCAGCGACGCCGCGTGAGGGATGAAGGCCTTCGGGTTGTAAACCTCTTTCAGTAGGGAAGAAGCGAAAGTGACGGTACCTAAAGAAGAAGCACCGGCTAACTATGTGCCAGCAGCCGCGGTAATACATAGGGTGCAAGCGTTGTCCGGAATTATTGGGCGTAAAGAGCTCGTAGGTCGTTTGTCGCGTCGATTGTGAAAATCTGAGGCTCAACCTCAGACCTGCAGTCGATACGGGCAAACTAGAGTGTGGTAGGGGAGACTGGAATTCCTGGTGTAGCGGTGGAATGCGCAGATATCAGGAGGAACACCAATGGCGAAGGCAGGTCTCTGGGCCATAACTGACACTGAGGAGCGAAAGTGCGGGGAGCGAACAGGATTAGATACCCTGGTAGTCCGCACCGTAAACGGTGGGCACTAGTTGTGGGAACCTTCCACGGTTTCCGCGACGCAGCAAACGCATTAAGTGCCCCGCCTGGGGAGTACGATCGCAAGATTAAAACTCAAAGGAATTGACGGGGCCCCGCACAAGCAGCGGAGCATGCGGCTCAATTCGACGCAACGCGAAGAACCTTACCAAGGCTTGACATATAGCGAAAAGTGGCAGAGATGTCATGTCCGCAAGGGCGCTATACAGGTGGTGCATGGTTGTCGTCAGCTCGTGTCGTGAGATGTTGGGTTAAGTCCCGCAACGAGCGCAACCCTCGTTCTGTGTTGCCAGCATTTAGTTGGGGACTCACAGGAGACTGCCGGGGTCAACTCGGAGGAAGGTGGGGATGACGTCAAATCATCATGCCCCTTATGTCTTGGGCTGCACGCATGCTACAATGGCCGGTACAAAGGGCTGCAAAACCGTAAGGTGGAGCGAATCCCATAAAGCCGGTCTCAGTTCGGATTGGGGTCTGCAACTCGACCCCATGAAGTTGGAGTTGCTAGTAATCGTAGATCAGCAACGCTACGGTGAATACGTTCCCGGGCCTTGTACACACCGCCCGTCACGTCACGAAAGTCGGTAACACCCGAAGTCAGTGGCCCAACCGCAAGGGGGGAGCTGCCGAAGGTGGGATCGGTGATTGGGACGAAGTCGTAACAAGGTAGGCGTACCGGAAGGTGCGGCTGGATCACCTCCTTTCTAAGGAGCGACTTCGCATCATCAAGATGTGAAAGCAGATTTCATGTACACATGAAATCGAGCTCATAAGTGGAGCATTGACGAACTTCGAATCAAGTAGAGGTAATGGCGCGCTGTTGGGTCCTGAGGGGACGGGTAAAACCAAACCTCTACGGACCTATTACCGATCAAACTGATTACTTGTTAACTCAAGGAATTAAGTGGTCACCAGTAATAGGGCACGACCGTATTTTGAGAACTGCACAGTGGACGCGAGCATCTTTGTAGTTAAATTTTTAGGTGCAAACGGTGGATGCCTTGGCATCAGAAGCCGATGAAGGACGTATGAGGCTGCGATAAGCCTCGGGGAGCTGCCAACAGAGCATTGATCCGAGGATTTCCGAATGGGGAAACCCACTGGGAGTAATGTCCTAGTACTTCTGCATGAACACATAGTGCAGATAGAGGGAACGTAGGGAAGTGAAACATCTCAGTACCTACAGGAAGAGAAAACAACCGTGATTCCGCTAGTAGTGGCGAGCGAAAGCGGATCGAGACTAAACCGATGATGTGTCAAGCCGGCAGGCGTTGCATGATCGGGGTCGTGGGATTGTGTCGAGTAATCTGCCGATTACTCAATAAGTAAAAAATCAATGATGTAGATGAAGGATTTGGAAAGATCCGGCGCAGAAGGTAACACCCCTGTAGTCGAAACATCATTGACTTATTCGTAATATCCCAAGTAGCACGGGGCCCGAGAAATCCCGTGTGAATCTGGCGGGACCACCCGCTAAGTCTAAATACTCTCTGGTGACCGATAGCGGACAAGTACCGTGAGGGAAAGGTGAAAAGAACCCCGAGAGGGGAGTGAAATAGAATCTGAAACCGTTTGCATACAAGCCGTAGGAGCGAGAGCAATCTTGTGACTGCGTGCCTTTTGAAGAATGAACCTGCGAGTTAGTGTCATGTGGCGAGGTTAACCCGTGTGGGGTAGCCGTAGCGAAAGCGAGTCTGAATAGGGCGAATTAGTCGCATGATCTAGACCCGAAGCGGGATGATCTATCCATGGTCAGGTTGAAGCGCGGGTAAGACCGCGTGGAGGACCGAACCCACTAATGTTGAAAAATTAGGGGATGAACTGTGGATAGGGGTGAAAGGCCAATCAAATTCCGTGATAGCTGGTTCTCTCCGAAATGCATTTAGGTGCAGCGTTACGTGTTTCTTACCGGAGGTAGAGCTACTGGATGGCTGAGGGGCCCTACAAGGTTACCAATGTCAACCAAACTCCGAATGCCGGTAAGTGAGAACGTAGCAGTGAGACGGTGGGGGATAAGCTTCATCGTCGAGAGGGAAACAACCCAGAATGACAACTAAGGTCCCAAAGCGTGTGCTAAGTGGAAAAGGATGTGAAGTCGCATAGACAACCAGGATGTTGGCTTAGAAGCAGCCACCATTAAAAGAGTGCGTAATAGCTCACTGGTCAAGTGATTTCGCGCCGACAATGTAACGGGGCTCAAGCACGCCACCGACGTTCTGTCATTCACACATCATCCAGGTCGCAAGATCCAGGAGTGTGGATGGGTAGGAGAGCGTCGTGCAACTAGTGAAGCGGTGGAGGAATCCAACCGTGGAAGTTGCACGAGTGAGAATGTAGACATGAGTAGCGAAAGATGGGTGAGAAACCCGTCCGCCGAATGACCAAGGGTTCCTGGGCCAGGCTAATCCGCCCAGGGTAAGTCGGGACCTAAGACGAGGCCGTCAGGCGTAGTCGATGGACAACTGGTTGATATTCCAGTACCCGCTAAGAGCGCCCAGAACGAGCCTGCTAATGCTAAGTGCCTGAAGTCTTCTTGGGGTAAAACCTAAAGGGGGCGGAGCGCGCGACCCAAGGCAGTAGTAGTTCAGCAATGGTGTGACACAGGAAGGTAGTTCAACCCAGGCGATGGTTGTCCTGGGGTAAGAGTGTAGGAAGTAGCGTAGGTAAATCCGCGCTACACATTTCTGAGACTTGATGCCGAGCCGTATGGCGAAGTGAACAATCCTATGCTGTCAAGAAAAACATCTAGCGAGCTCAACAGCGGCCCGTACCCGAAACCGACACAGGTGGTCAGGTAGAGAATACCAAGGCGATCGAGAGAATCGTGGTGAAGGAACTCGGCAAATTACCCCCGTAACTTCGGGATAAGGGGGGCCAAATTACGTGTAGGGATTTACTCCCGAAGCGTGAGTTGGCCGCAGAGACTAGGCTCAAGCGACTGTTTACCAAAAACACAGGTCCGTGCAAATTCGTAAGAAGACGTATACGGACTGACGCCTGCCCGGTGCTGGAAGGTTAAGGGGACTGGTTAGCCGCAAGGCGAAGCTGAGAACTTAAGCCCCAGTAAACGGCGGTGGTAACTATAACCATCCTAAGGTAGCGAAATTCCTTGTCGGGTAAGTTCCGACCTGCACGAATGGCGTAACGACTTGAGCACTGTCTCCACCATGAACTCGGCGAAATTGCATTACGAGTAAAGATGCTCGTTACGCGCAGCAGGACGGAAAGACCCCGGGACCTTTACTATATCTTGATATTGGCACTCGGAACGGTTTGTGTAGCATAGGTGGGAGACTTTGAAGCGGCACGCCAGTGTTCGTGGAGTCATCGTTGAAATACCACTCTAATCGTTTTGAGTTTCTAACCTCGGTCCATAATCTGGATCAGGGACAGTGTCTGGTGGGTAGTTTGACTGGGGCGGTCGCCTCCCAAAAAGTAACGGAGGCGCTCAAAGGTTCCCTCAATCTGGTTGGTAATCAGATGTCGAGTGTAAGTGCACAAGGGAGCTTAACTGTGAGACAGACATGTCGAGCAGGTGCGAAAGCAGGAACTAGTGATCCGGCGGTGGCTTGTGGAAGCGCCGTCGCTCAACGGATAAAAGGTACCCCGGGGATAACAGGCTGATCTTGCCCAAGAGTCCATATCGACGGCAAGGTTTGGCACCTCGATGTCGGCTCGTCGCATCCTGGGGCTGGAGTAGGTCCCAAGGGTTGGGCTGTTCGCCCATTAAAGCGGCACGCGAGCTGGGTTCAGAACGTCGTGAGACAGTTCGGTCCCTATCTTCTTTGCGCGTAGGAAACTTGAGAAATGCTGTCCCTAGTACGAGAGGACCGGGACGGACGAACCTCTGGTGTGTCGGTTGTTCCGCCAGGAGCACGGCCGATTAGCTATGTTCGGAAGTGATAACCGCTGAAAGCATCTAAGCGGGAAGCACGTTTCAAGATGAGGTTTCCCACTGGTTTACCAGGTAAGGCCCCCAGCTAGACGACTGGGTTGATAGGTCGGATGTGGAAGCGAAGTAATTCGTGGAGCTGACCGATACTAATAGGCCGAGGATTTAACACATAATATTTTGTTCGCGTCCACTGTGCGGTTCCCGAGATACGGTTGATATCTCAATAGCGTTTCGGCGGTCATAGCGAGAGGGAAACACCCGGTCCCATTCCGAACCCGGAAGTTAAGCCTCTCAGCGTCGATGGTACTGCACGGGTGACCTTGTGGGAGAGTAGAACGCCGCCGGACTTAAATTCGAGAGAGGGATGTAGTTTCATACTGCATCCCTTTTTCATTTGTATAGAGCGCAAGAAGAGTAAGAGGAGCATCGATCATGGATAAATCATCACGATCTGATCGTGCGCGCGATTCGCGCTCCTCCTTGGGAAAAGGGATGGGAAAAGGGAGTGGAAAGCGGGCAGGTGGCTTAAAAAAAAGAACGGGCGCATCGAGTTCCTCACGTAAGCCAGGCTCTAATCGACCTAAGAGAGTAGAGAATCAAAAAAGAGAAGAACCCCGTCGTCTTGAACCAGAAATCCCACAAGATATCTATAGAGAAGAGATAGATAAACAACTCCTTCACGAACTCTCTTCACTTGCATCCGATAATGCAGAGCAGACTGCACGACACTTATTGGCATTGGTCTATTTCATGCCGGAAGATCCCGAGAGAGCCTACGCACATGGAGTTGCTGCATCAGCACGGGCAGCACGAGTGGGTCGAGTACGAGAATTAGCAGGGATTGCTGCATATAACGCAGGTAAATTCGATGTTGCCCTTCGCGAATTGAAAACAGCTTTTCGAATTACCGGAGATCCTTCAATGTGGCCGATGATCTGTGATGCACAACGAGGTTTAGGTGAGCCTCTTAAAGCTATTGAGTTAACAAAGGCTCCTGAAGCAAAGAAATTGGATAAAGATGGACAGGTAGAACTTCGGATTGTTCTCAGCGGCGCACGTAGAGACCTTGGAGAGTTTGGTGCCGCGCTCACAGCATTGGAGTGCAAAGAGCTTGGCGAAAAGAATCCCATCTGGTCTGCCCGGTTACGTTATGCATATGCAGATGTGCTCGAAGTGTTGGGTCGAATCGATGAAGCGGCAGAATGGTTTGAAAAGGCAGCCGCAGTCGATATCAATCAAGAGACTGATGCGCGCGAACGATCACTAGCACTTAAGAAAGAATAATTCTTTTCCACGTAAGCGACAGAACCTGTCACACCTCATCTTCACACTTGCTTCCACTGCATTTTTAGCAGTGTGGAATTGATTGAAGGAGAGCACATGACTGTGAAGAGCGCCAAGAACACCAACTCATCCCTTAGGGGCTATAACCAAGTACGCCTGGTCGGGGTGATCGCATCTGCAACTACTTCGCGAGAAGGGGTCTTTGCCAGACGATTGGAGATTCCTCAATCTGGCGCGCGAGAGATTTTTGAGTTGGAGTGCGAAAAAGAGGAAATTATTGAGGCTTTTCGTTCGATGAAAGTCAGAGAGTGGGTGGAGGTGCGAGGGCGAATCCGCCGAAGGTTCTGGCGAGCAGGTGGAGCTCTCGCATCGCGTACCTATATTGAGGTCACCAGCATCTCTCCACGATAGGCAAGGAGCGCTGCCCGCCCGGCTCCGGTGGCGAGAAAGCGGTAGCGTTAGCCAACCCTAGTGAATGGAGCGGTCATGGCAGGTAGCACTGACCTTATTGGCGCTTTTCGTGCATATGCTCAGAAGGCGCTCGGTAATGATTTCAATCCAGAGAAAGCGGCCGCAGCGCTTAACTCGTGGGTTAAGGAGAGTGGCGATGCCTTGAAGATTCGCATCGAACGCGAGACAGAGCGAGCGGTGAAGAAGCTCGGGCTTGCTAAAGAGAGTGATCTTCATGCCCTGCAAGAAGAGATTTCAGATTTGCGAAATCAATTGGGTTTAAAGAAAAAGAGCGCCGCCAAGAAGCCCGCTACCCGGCGAGGTAAATCTGCTACCAAAAAATCTGCTACCAAGAAAGCAGCCAGCAAGAGAAGTGCCCAAAAGAGCCTCCAGAAAAAAGCAAAAAAGACAAAAAAGAAGAGTAAGGGTTAGTGATGAGCGGAGAACTTCCTGAGTCCATTACTTCGATGAGAGAGAAGATTGCCGCGCTCTCTGAAAAAGAGGTAAGCGAACATGTTCTGGCGTACGAGGAAATCCATAGTGATCTGCAGCGAGCGCTTTCGGAGATTGAAGGTCTCTAGATAATGGTGCGTTCGCGACTTGATGCAGAGTTGGTTCGACGTGGTTTGGCGCGTTCGCGCGAAGCGGCAACCGATCTCATCGAGGCACGCGTAGTTTTAGTGGCGGGTATACCTGCAACCAAACCTGCTACCCAAGTAGATGCTGAGACTTCGATCGCGATTGCTGAAGATAGAGATGAATTTGTCTCTCGAGGTGGCCATAAACTTGCGGGAGCTCTCTCAGTCTTCTCGGAAGTGAAGGTCGAGGGTAAGCGAGCGTTGGATGCTGGCGCCTCTACCGGAGGTTTTACTGATGTCCTCCTTCGAAATGGGGCACGTCAGGTTATTGCAGTCGATGTGGGATATGGTCAATTGGCATGGGAGCTACGACAAGATTCCCGGGTAACAGTTCTTGATCGAACTAACGTTCGCCATCTCACTCTTGAGCAGGTGGGGGCTCCTGTCGATTTGGTTGTCGCTGATCTCTCCTTCATCTCCCTAACGCTCGTACTTCCCGCACTTGTCGCGGTAACAGATAGCGATGCGGATTTCCTTGTGATGGTGAAACCACAATTTGAAGTTGGGCGTGAGAAGTTGGGCGCAGGGGGAGTGGTTCGTGATCCTGTCTTGCGTTTATCGGCTATCGAAGAGGTTGCCCGGGCCGCTTGGGAGATGGGCCTTGGGGTAGTTGGGGTTACTGCAAGTCCACTGCCTGGACCATCGGGAAATGTTGAGTATTTCCTCTGGCTACACAGGGGCGCTCCAGAGCTCACCCGCGAACGTGCAGCGTTGGCAATCACAGAGGGTCCGCAATGAACGAGAACACAGAACGGCGAGTACTTATGCTCCTTCACCCCAAGCGAGAGAGCGCACTTACAACTGCCCTTGAAATCGCCAGAGGCCTATCAAGTGCGGGAATTTCTGTGGAACATCACCTCAGCAGCGATGGAAGTGGCGTCCCTGAAATTGCTCGCTATTCGGGACGTCCCATCAAAGAGTTTGAACTTATCCTGGTTCTTGGCGGCGATGGCACCATGCTTCGCAGCGCCGAGATGAGTTATGGAAGCACCATTCCGATTTTGGGGATCAATATTGGTCATATGGGTTTTCTTGCGGAAGTAGAACGCCCTTCCAATGCAGAAGTTGTGCGCGCGATAATCTCGAGAGATTTCGTTTTTGAAGAGCGGATGAGTATCTCCTATGAAATCGAACGACATGGGGCGATAGTCGATTCAGGCTGGGCGCTCAATGAGATCGTTATTGAGAAAGAGTCTTCTCAAATGGTGGAACTCTTCGTTTTCGTGGACCAGAGACCTCTCTCATTATGGAATTGTGATGGCGTTCTCTGCGCCACGCCCACCGGTTCAACTGCCTATGCTTTTTCTGCCGGGGGGCCTGTGGTCTGGCCAGACGTTGATGCTCTGGTTTTACTCCCGTTGGCAGCCCATGCGCTATTTGCCAAACCCATGGTCCTCTCGCCTCGAAGTGAAATTTCAATCTCGGTTCGCTCCGAAAACGCCACGTTAAGTGCTGATGGTTTTCGACATAAGTCCTTACTGAAAGAGGATTTAATAACGATCACTCGAGATCAACATACCTTTACTCTCGCCCGAATGAATAACGCACCATTTACCAATCGCCTGGTTGCTAAATTTCAATTGCCAGTTGCTGGGTGGCGTGGAGAGTGAGTAGTGGCGCTCTCATAGATGTGGAAATTTCCGCACTGGGAGTTATTGAACGCGCTCACTTTTCACCTGGCCCGGGTTTGACGGTAATCACAGGAGAAACAGGCGCTGGAAAAACGATGATTCTCTCTGCACTTTCGCTCTTAACCGGCGCTCGGGCGGATGCAACTGTCGTACGAACTGGAAGCGAGCGCGCCCACATTGTTGGGCGATTCGCAGTCGATGCTCATGTTGCAGAGCGGGTATCCGAGTTGGGCGGAGAGGTGGAGTCTGGTGAAGTGCTTCTATCGCGCACAGTGACCAGTGAAGGAAAGAGTCGCGCCAATGTGGGTGGAAGTTCTACGACGATCTCAACATTGAGCGATATTGGCGCGGAGTTGCTCTCCATCCATGGACAGAGCGCTAATTTCACGCTCCTTAAGGCTCATCGCGCACGGGAGATTCTCGATCGTTATGGCGCAAAGCCACTTGCAGATCACTTAGAGCGTTATAGAGCGCTCTTTCTCCGCTATCGCGAAGTGGTTGAGAGCATCAAATCTTTGGAAGAATTACGAAGCACTCGAGAACGAGAATTGGAACGGATAACTACATTTCTTACCGATTTTGATCGTGTCAAACCTTTAGCGAACGAGTCTGCACTATTGAAGGAACGTATCCTCGCTCTTGAGAATGTGGATGCCACTCGTAGCGCTCTTGCGAGCGCCTTAAATATTCTGGCCGACGATGAGTCAAGCATTTCTGGCCAATTAGCGCTGACAAAACGAGCACTGGACGCCCTTAATGATGGAACTACTGTTACTCAAGCGAACCAGGGGTTGATTCGTGAAATTTCGATACTCGTAAACGAGCTCTCCTCATCATTACGGCGTCAAGAGGAGGATCTCGATGTTGAGCCAGGAGCGCTTGAAGAGATGCACTCGCGTCGCGCGGAGGTCGTTACCTTAATCAAAAGATATGGACAATCGGGGTTAGATGACCCAGAGAGCGCTCTCATCGACGAGGCCAAACGGTCACGGCTTCTCTTTGGTCAATTGCAAGAGGGTGATCAAGGTATTGCCGCACTTGAGAGTGAGCGCCAAGAGTGCGCTAAGAAACTTCTTGACTCCGCAAAAGAATTATCTCGCGTGCGCCAAGAGTATGCCCAGAAATGTGAAGAAGAGATCTCGGTGGAGTTGTCGCAATTGGCGATGCCTGCAGCGCGAATATCCATACTTGTGGAGAACATCTCTGAAGGTTTGGCGGTAAATGACGGGGCGCGCACTCGTCTTTGTTCACCACTTGGCTGTGATGAAGTAACTTTTTTACTCACTCCTCACCTTGGTGCGCAACCATTACCAATCAATAAAGGCGCAAGCGGTGGCGAACTTTCCAGAATCATGTTGGCAATCGAGGTAGTACTCGCTGGTCGCTCCACCATCCCCACCTATATTTTCGATGAGGTAGATGCGGGAGTGGGTGGGAAGGCAGCGGTCGAGGTCGGCAGGAGGCTGGCGCGATTAGCTCAACATGCTCAAGTTCTTGTCGTGACCCACTTGCCACAGGTTGCTGCGTGGGCCGATACCCATTACTCCATCAGAAAAGAGTCCTCAGAGAGTGTCACCAGTAGCGATCTCACGTTGCTGGAGGGGAGTGATCGAACCAACGAATTGGCTCGGATGATGGCAGGTCGCGAGGAGTCGCCATTGGCCCGAGAGCATGCCGAAGAGCTACTCGCTTTCGTTGCCGCAGAGCAGAAGAGAGTGGGAGGAGCGGGAAGAGTGGGAGGAGCGGGAAGAGTGGGAGGAGGGAGTAAACGCGCCTGAATTTCCGGCAAATTACCTGAAGTCGACCAGCACCCAATAGACTGGTCTTCCATGATGGCTTCGGTTCATATCACCAAGCATATTTTCGTAACCGGTGGCGTCGCCTCCTCATTAGGTAAAGGGTTAACTGCCTCCTCTTTAGGTCGCCTTCTTCGGGCGCGTGGCTTACGAGTCACTATGCAGAAACTCGATCCTTATCTCAATGTCGATCCCGGAACGATGAATCCTTTTCAGCATGGCGAAGTCTTTGTCACTGACGATGGCGCGGAAACTGATTTGGATATCGGTCATTACGAACGCTTTCTTGATGTGGACCTCGTTGGCTCTTCCAATGTAACAACAGGTCAAATCTATTCACGAGTTATCTCTCGGGAGCGGCGTGGCGAATATCTGGGGGATACCGTCCAAGTAATTCCACACATCACCAACGAAATTAAAGAACGAATGCGCGCTGGAGCGGCTCCGGCAATCGATGTCATCATCACGGAGATTGGTGGCACGGTCGGGGATATCGAGTCGTTGCCATTTCTCGAAGCTGCCCGCCAAGTTCGCCAAGATCTAGGTCGTGAGCATGTCTTCTTTCTCCACGTCTCACTCGTTCCCTACATCGGCCCTTCGGGAGAATTAAAAACTAAACCGACTCAACATAGCGTTGTAGCTCTGCGCAGTATCGGCATCCAGCCGGATGCGATTGTTCTCCGTTCCGATCGGGATATCCCTGATGGGGTAAAGCGAAAAATCTCTTTGATGTGTGATGTTGATACTGAAGCTTGCGTCGCCGCCTCAGATGCGCCATCAATTTACGACATTCCCAAGGTGCTTCATCGAGAGGGTCTTGATGCTTACGTCGTCAGACGTCTAGGCATGCCATTTAGGGATGTCGATTGGAGTGATTGGGATCGATTACTCAGTCGCGTTCACCACCCACAACATGTAGTGAATGTTGCCCTTGTCGGAAAGTACGTCGACTTACCTGATGCATATCTCTCAGTAACAGAGGCTCTCCGAGCAGGTGGATTTGCCCATTCCGCGAAGGTGAATATCAAATGGGTGGCTAGCGATTCATGTGATACTCCAGAGCGCGCTGCGAAAGAGTTGGCTGGCATCGATGCAATCTGCGTCCCCGGTGGCTTTGGAATCAGAGGTTTAGAGGGGAAAATCGGTGCGCTTACCTACGCGCGTGAAAATAAAATTCCTACCCTCGGTCTCTGTTTGGGATTGCAATGTATGGTGATTGAAGGAGCGCGAAATCTTGCGGGAATGAAGGGCGCTAATTCCGCGGAATTCGATGAAAAATGCGAATTTCCTGTTATTGCCACTATGGCTTCACAAGAAGATGTCATTCGTGGCGAACGGGATATGGGTGGAACGATGCGCCTGGGGCTTTACCCCGCACATCTTCGTGCAGGTTCAATCGTTGCAAAACTTTACGGAGCCGAGGTGATCGAGGAACGCCACCGTCATCGTTACGAGGTCAATAACAAGTATCGAGGTGATCTTGAGAAATCAGGGTTGCTCTTCTCCGGCCTCTCTCCTGATGGTCATTTGGTGGAATTTGTAGAGTTGCCTGAGAGCGTCCATCCTTTTTATGTGGGCACTCAAGCGCATCCAGAGTTCAAAAGTCGCCCCACAAGGCCACATCCGCTCTTTGCTGGTTTGATAGGAGCAGCGCTTGCGGTACGTGCCGGCGCTTCGGCAGCATAAATAGATTGGCGTTGTTCTGATGATTATTGGTCTGCCTAAAGAGGTAAAAGCTCAAGAATTTAGAGTGGCCCTCACTCCTAATGGCGCCGCCGAGTTAGTGAAAAACGGGCACGGGGTAGTTGTTGAAAAGAGCGCCGGAGTGGGTGCGGGTTTCTCAGATGATGATTACAGAAATGCCGGCTCACGGATTCTCGATAGTGCGGCAGAGGTGTGGGGTAGTGGCGAAATCATCGTTAAAGTGAAAGAACCATTGCCTTCGGAGTTTCCATTAATGCGGAAAGAGCAATTACTTTTTACATATCTTCATCTTGCCGCTTCCCGAAGTTGTACCGATGGTTTGTTGCAGAGCGGAATCACCAGCATCGCATATGAAACTGTCACCGTTAATGGCCAACTTCCGCTACTTACGCCTATGAGTGAAGTAGCGGGACGACTTGCGCCACAGGTAGGCGCATACGCGTTGCAGAAAGCCTCCGGAGGTAGCGGAGTACTTCTTGGTGGTGTACCCGGAGTGCGACCTGGTCGAGTGCTAGTACTTGGCGGTGGCGTTGCCGGAACAGAGGCGGCGCGAATTGCTCATGGGATGGGCGCGCATGTTCAGATTGTTGATAGAAATATTGCGCGGCTGAAAGAGTTGGAAGAGATCTTTGCCGGCAATATCGAGACTATCTATTCGACAAGCGGCGCGATAGCCGAATTAGCAGTTGAAGCAGATTTAGTAATTGGAGCGGTTTTAATCCGAGGGGATAAGGCGCCTAAACTGATCTCTAATTCCCTGGTAGCGAAGATGAAACCTGGGAGCGTCTTGGTGGATATCGCTATCGATCAGGGTGGATGTTTCGAGGATTCCAAGCCCACTACCCACGCCGAACCAACCTATCCGGTCCATGAGAGCCTCTTTTACTGTGTTGCAAATATGCCCGGAGCAGTGCCTCGGACATCAACTCTTGCGCTTACCAACGCGACCTTGCCTTACCTTTTGCAGTTGGCAAATCTGGGTTGGCAAGAAGCGGTGAAGCAGAGCCCTGCGCTTCAAGCAGGTTTGGCTACCCATGATGGCGCGCTTTACTCCCCAGAAGTTGGACATGCGCTTGGTCTGCCCGTTCGAGATATCCATGAACTTACCTCCTGATGTTGAGGTATTTCTCGATCACCTGACGGTTGAGCGTGGACTCTCTCGAAATACTTTGCTCGCCTATCGCCGTGATATCACTCGCTATTTCGAGTTCCTCGAAGGACGCGGAAAAGAAATTGCAGAAGCACGTGAGAGCGATATCGAGGATTTTCTCAGCTATCTTCGAAGCGGGGATGGTGAACACTCACCGCTATCGGTCTCATCATCGGCGCGATTGATCATCGCGCTCCGAGGTTTCCATAAGTTTTACGCTCGAGAACACGCTCAGGTAGACCCAGCAGCGCAGGTTCGTCCGCCAACGCCGGGAAGGCGTTTGCCGAAAGCCCTTACTGTCGCGGAAATAGAGGCAATGATTACCGGAGCGGGAGATGGTTCTACCGCCCAATCGTTACGGGATCGCGCCCTCATTGAATTGCTCTATGCAACGGGAGCTCGAGTGAGCGAGATTGTGAATCTAGAAATAGATCAGATAAGAAAACCACTGACCTCGCTCCGACTCTTTGGTAAGGGCGGTAAAGAGCGAGTTGTTCCTGTGGGCACTTTTGCAGGGGAAGCAGTAGATGCCTACGCAGTTCGTGGTCGTCCTGCACTACTGGCGGGAAAAAGTGAACGGAAGTTTTTCTTGAATATGCGAGGCGGTGGGTTATCGCGACAGAGCGCATGGGAAATCGTGCGGAGCGCAGCAATCAAAGGTGGCGTAACAACCGAACTGAGTCCGCACTCCCTGCGACATTCATTTGCCACGCACTTGCTCGACGGTGGGGCTGATATTCGTACCGTGCAGGAACTGCTCGGCCACGCGAGCGTAGCAACGACGCAGATCTATACCTTGGTAACAATTGACCGGTTGCGCGAGGCATACCTACTCGCCCATCCACGAGCCAAGTAAGGGCGCTACCTAAACCCAGGGTTCATAGTTGCCTCGCTCAGGAATTGACCTCTAGGCTCCCGCTACCCAAAAGAGAGGTTTCTCGCTTGAGTGCTAAATCGACAAAAGCCGCCCGCATTGAAGATGATGTCGTTTCAGTGCACGAGCTGATGAAAGGTCGTTCAAAGAGTATCCCCGTAGCCAAGAAGATTGATCCCAAGGGGAAGCATGGTCCTGCGAAGACCATTGCAGTGGTAAACCAAAAAGGTGGCGTTGGAAAAACGACGACAACCATCAGTCTGGGAGCGTGTTTGGCTGAACTGGGACGGAAGGTTTTATTGGTGGATTTTGATCCACAAGGTTCGCTCTCCATCGGCCTGGGAGTAGTGACCGACGAGTTAGAAAGCTCTATCTACAACCTTTTAATGGATCGCAATGCACAGGTTGATGATGTTCTTCTCAAAACGAGCGTCCCTGGCATGGATCTGATCCCCAGCGACATCATGCTCTCTGGCGCCGAAATTGGCTTGGTCAACGAGGTTGCAAGAGAGCAGACATTGAAGCGGATTCTGGCCACGGTTGCACCCGATTACGACGTGATACTTATCGATTGTCAGCCCTCCTTGGGCCTGCTCACGGTGAATGCATTGACCGCTGCAGATCTGGTTCTCGTACCTCTGCAATGTGAGTATTTCGCGTTACGTGGCTTTAAGTTACTGAAGGAAATTACCTCCAAAATTCAAGAGCGCCTCAATCCTGACCTGAAAATCATTGGGATCGTGGCCACGATGTTTGAACGGACGGCACATAGCAAAGAGGTGCTCTCTCGGATTTATGAAGCCTTTCCAGAGCAAGTGTTCGACACAGTTATCTCGAAAACAGTTCGATTTAATGAAACGACGGCCGCTGGTGAGCCAATCACCAATTACGCATCATCTTCGACGGGGGCAGCCGCTTACCGTCGACTAGCACGGGAAGTTATTGCCCGAGGAGGAACAACATGAGTCGACGAGTGAGCCTGCCAGGAGCCGAAGAACTTTTTCGGACCACATCTGCAACGCTGTCAGCAGTTCCGGCGGCAGTGCCGGAGCGCGAGGGAGAGAGCAAGGCACCAAATTCTGCCCCGCCCCGAGCTGAGAAACCTGCCCCAGTTCGCACAACTGCGCGACGACGAGTCTCTCGAAGCACAAGCGCGCCGTCAGGACGTGAACGGCACGAGGAGAAGATAACTGTCTATCTCTCACCAGAAGAACTCTTTGATTTGGAACAGGCGCGCTTAACGCTCCGCGGAGATATGGGGTTGGCGGTCGACCGAGGACGGATTGTTCGTGAAGCGGTCGCGGTAATTGTGGCCGATCTCGAGGCTAAAGGAGAGTCGAGCATCCTGGCTCGCAGACTCCGCGGACAGTAATCCGATAACGTGTCCATGTGATTGGCACTCAAGACGATAAAGGGGGAGCTCCTCATAGCGAGGAGCGAATTCCTGGATTTTCCGTCCGTTTAACTAATTTTGAAGGGCCTTTTGACCTCCTTCTCCAATTAATCGCCCGCCACAAAATGGATGTCACCGAGGTGGCATTGAGCGTGGTCACCGATGAGTACATCTCCCACATTAAGGCGATGGAAGGGCAGTGGCGCTTAGATGAGGCGACTGAGTTTTTGGTAGTGGCAGCGACCTTGCTCGACCTGAAAGCCGCGAGAATGCTCCCAACAGGAGAGGTTGATGACGAGGAGGATTTAGCCCTCTTGGAAGCTCGGGACCTTCTCTTTGCTCGCTTGCTCCAGTACAAGGCTTATAAGGAGATTGCAGCAACTTTCCAGGAGTGGATTGAGAGCGAAACAAAGCGTCACCCCCGAATGGTGGCGTTAGACCCCAAATTGGCCGCGCTCCTTCCTGAAGTCCTCATCGGGGTTGGCGCAGAACGGTTCGCGCTCATCGCAACCCGAGCCCTCACCCCAAAAACCCCACCAGTTTTCAGTATTTCGCACCTTCACAGCCCGGCGGTGAGCGTTCGCGAAGAGGCGCAGCATGTGGTCGCGCACCTTCGGAGAGTGGGGACCGCTACCTTCCGCGCCCTAACGGCAGATGCCGAGCACACCCTGGTGGTTGTTGCTCGATTTCTTGCCCTCTTGGAGTTGTATAAAGAAGGGGTCCTTCATTTTGCTCAGGTAACACCCCTAGGCGATCTCCAGATACGCTGGATTGGCAGCGCCGAGGGAGAGGTTGCTGTCACCGATGAATTTGATCTCCCGCCCGTGCTCGAAGAGCGCGTCGAGAATCCTGCAGAACGAGAGGGCTTGTAAGACGATGGCAGATCGAACGATTGAACGCTCACTGGAGGCCATTTTGATGGTGGTCGATGAGCCAGTGACGGAGCTACTTCTTGCTCAAGTGCTTGAGGTACCTACCGATGAAATTCGCGCTCGCCTGCACGCCCTTGCGGAAAGTTACAGCTCCGAAGAGCGAGGTTTTGAATTGCGAGAGGTGGCAGGAGGGTGGCGTTTTTATAGCCATCCGGAGGCATCCAGCGCCGTTGAACGCTTTGTCTTGGAAGGACAGCAAGCGAAACTCACTCAAGCGGCTTTAGAGACCTTGGCGGTTATTGCCTACCGACAGCCCGTCTCCCGAGCTCGCGTCTCCGCAATTCGTGGTGTAAATGTGGAAGCGGTAATGAAGACGTTAGTCAATCGAGGGTTGGTGGAAGAGGCTGGGATCGAAGGAGAATCTGGTGCGATCTTGTATCAAACGACCGGGTACTTCCTAGAGCGATTGGGGATAGCCTCCCTTGCCGACCTTCCAGAGATTGCACCACATCTACCAAATATCGATGCCTTGGATTCGGTCCTCGATACCCTCACTGATTAGACCCTGATTAGACCCGGTCCCAACGGGACCTCTAGGCTCTTCTGTCATGGAGATACGACTACAGAAGGTGCTCGCTGATGCGGGGGTCGCAAGCCGTCGCAAAGCTGAAGAGATGATTCTCGATGGCCGAGTAGTTGTTGATGGAAAGGTTATTCGCACTCTCGGAGTGAAAGTGGATCCAGAAAAGTCTAAAGTTGTAGTTGATGGTGAAGCAATAAACCAAGTAAAAACCAAGATTTATCTTGCACTCAATAAACCCAGGGGCATTTTATCCACCCTCTCAGACCCTGAGAATAGGCCGCATTTGGGTGATCTCTTACGAGATAGACAGGAGAGACTCTTCCATGTCGGTCGCTTGGACAAGGAATCTGAAGGGTTGCTGCTGTTGACCAATGATGGGGATTTGGCTCATCGCGCCACCCATCCTTCCTTCTCGTTACCTAAGAATTATCTGATGGAGTTGAAGGGCAATGTCAGCAAGGAAGTGGCCGAAGCTTTTCGCCAAGGAATAGAGCTCGAGGATGGAATGGCAAAAGTCGACAAATTAACTGTTCTGCCAGGGCAGGCGGGTAGGACCCTTTTCGACGTGGTGATCCATGATGGTCGAAATCAGATTTTGCGGAGAATGGCCGGAGCAAAAGAGTTGGTTGTCGAACGCCTCATTCGAATCGGAATGGGTCCGCTGAAATTAGGGGAGCTAACCCCTGGGAAGTGGCGCGAGATCAAAGGCGCCGAATTGGTTTCCTTACAAAAGGCTTTATCGCTTTATAAATAACATAATTCGAGAAGCATCGAAAGTGTATTTATCGACAGAAATCAAGATGGCAGAACCCAAATAATCGATAAAACTATATTTAAGATGCTCTGACCTGCTAACACCTGTCTCAATTTATCGATTAAGGGGTTTTGAGGCAAGACGGAATTCGCATAATAGTTGACAAATATATAAATATATATTGCAAGGTTACTTATATATATTAAACTATATATTAATAAATTAATCAAAAGGTAATTCTAAGGAAGTTACTCCTGACTTGATTTTCGGCTTTTCCCGTAGACTAGGGGAATGAGTGTGCGAGCAGTCCGGGGAGCGGTACAGCTCTCAGCCGACGATCGAGATGAGATGCATCGTGAGGTTGCAGCGCTCTTGGCGGAGGTGCTTGAAGCTAATTCCCTATCGCTCGATTCCGTGATTTCTGCGTTCTTTACCGTTACCCCAGATTTGGTCAGCGATTTTCCTGCCGCGGCCGCCCGATTGGCGGGCTGGGTAGGGATTCCCCTGATGTGTGCGGTAGAAATTGCCGTCCCCGGCTCCCTCCCTCGGGTTGTGCGGGCGATGATTCATGTCGAAACCACTCTAGAACGTAGCCAAATAAGCCATATCTATCGCGGCGGCGCTCGCGCTCTCCGCCCCGATCTCGCGCCATGAGCGAAAAATGGCTAGTTGAGGTCATTGGGGGAGGCCTCATTGGCACCTCAATAGCCTTGAAAATCGCCAATCATGGCGGGAAAGTGCGTATCAAAGACGCCAATCCCGGTCATCAAAGAGTCGCAAATGGGCTTATTGGAGAGGCGCTCCTCGCCTCTGACGTGGGCGCGTCATTAGTGGTAGTTGCTGTTCCGGTGGACATTTCACCACTAGTCATAGCTGAAGCTTTGATTAGCAATCCATCAGCCACAGTTATAGATACAGGGTCCATAAAAACTAAAGTTCTACTTGAGGTTGAGAAATTTCTTGCTGCACATTCAGCGAGAAGCGCTCTCTCACGATTCCTTCCGACCCACCCAATGGCCGGTCGCGAGATAGCAGGTCCAGAAGGTGCTCGCTCTGACCTCTTCGAGGGGCGCGCCTGGGCTATCACTCCCCATTCTGGGCTTGACTCGACAGCGCTGGCCACTGGGCAGCTCTTGGTGCGCGAACTAGGAGCTACTTCCTACCTGATATCTCCTGAAGAACATGATCGACAGGTGGCTATGACATCGCACCTGCCCCAACTTCTTGCTAGCGCTTTGGCTGGAGTTTTGGAGGAACCTTTGGATCTGGCAGGAGCAGGGCTCCGCGATATGACTCGTTTAGCCAGCTCTGACCCTGCGATGTGGCAACCCATTTTTGAGGCGAACCAGAGCGAATTAATTTCCCTTCTCACTAAAATTAATGAATCGATAAATAAACTTATTAACCAAAACTTTAATCAAGATGCTGTCTTATCGTTTATGACGCAGGGCGCAAAGGGTGCCGCTCGGGTACCAGGAAAACATGGGGGAGTTCCTCGCAATTACGGCACCTTGAGCGTGGTAATTCCAGATGCTCCAGGTGCGCTTGCGCGACTATTTAATCATTGTGCAGCTGCGAAAATTAATATTGAGGACCTCAGAATTGAGCATTCCCCTGGCCAGGAGACTGGTCTGATCTCGCTCTCGGTAAAGCCTAGCGATTTATCGACTTTAAATGACTATTTATCGATTCAGGGATGGCATAGCACGGTGGTTACTAAAGGCAATTAACCGACAAAATAATTTATAAGTTAATTGTTAGACAAACTTTTATGGCAGGGGAGGTGAGCAGATGGTTGTTATCGCAATCGATGGCCCTAGTGGCTCTGGAAAGTCGAGCGCCTCACGAGCGGTAGCCGCCTTCTTCCATTGGGAATATCTCGATACCGGCGCCCTCTATCGAGCTCTTACCCTCTTTGCCATCGAGCGCGATGTGCAGGACTTCTCGCTTATCCCTGAGCTGCTCACCTCGGACTCAATCATGTGGAAGGGAAGCCCAGAGGAACCTCAACTACTTCTCGAAGGCAGAGAGGTCAACAGCGAGATTCGAAGTGAGAGGGTAACCAAGCGGGTCAGTGAGGTTGCTGCTGATCCTAATGTTCGAAAATTTCTACTTACTCTTCAACGCGCAATCATTAATCAAGCACGCTTTGGAATAGTTGTAGAAGGTCGTGATATCGGTACGACAGTGTGGCCTGATGCAGAGTTAAAAATCTTTCTTACTGCAGATTTAATCGCTCGTGCAGAACGGAGAAACGCAGAATTATCATCACACTTCACCAATAAAGAGATTCAAGATGCTTTAGCAGCCCGAGATGTTGTTGACTCCAATCGCTCCACATCGCCGTTGCGCCAGATTGATGAACAGATAATTATTGATGCGACCCACTTCTCATTGGAAGAGGTCGTCAGCGAAATCAAGCGACTCGTAATTGAATTAGAGTTAAGCGATGACGGTGAATCACGTGAGTGAAGAAACAGGCAATCTGCCTATCGTTACTGTCATAGGTCGCCCCAATGTGGGAAAGTCAACTTTGATTAATCGATTGATCGGCCGTCGAGAGGCAATCATCGAAGATCAACCGGGAATTACTCGAGATCGAATTAAATACCCCGCTCAATGGAATGGGCGGGATTTCATCGTTATGGATACTGGAGGATGGCAGTTAGACCCGCAGCCAGAGTCGATCGCTGCGAGTATTTCTGCTGGCGCTGAACTGGCAATTAAAGAATCTGATTTGATTCTTTTCATCATAGATGTATCTGTCGGAGCACTTGACGAGGAAATGGCCTTGGTAAGCGTGATTCGCAAAAGTGGGAAACCAGTTATCTTGATTGGTAATAAAGCCGATTCACCAGAGGCCGAACTTGCGATTCATGAATTATGGAATTTAGGCTTGGGCGAGCCGGTACCTGTCTCGGCCTTGCACGGAAGAGGCAGTGGTGATCTTCTTGATCTTGTCGTGTCATCCCTTCCGGTGAGCCCAAATGCACAAGAGGAAGATCACATCAGAAGGGTTGTACTTCTTGGTCGACCCAATGTTGGTAAATCAAGCCTTCTTAATTCATTGGCAGGTACTGCTCGAGCAATTGTGGATTCCGTTGCGGGGACTACTCGTGACCCGATTGACGAAGAGATCGAATTCGGTGGGGAGATTTGGCGTTTCATCGATACTGCAGGTATTCGTAAACACGCTCACCAAGCAAGCGGCACGGAGTATTATGCAATGTTGCGGACTGAATCAGCGCTTGAGCGTGGAGAGGTTGCAATTCTTGTTATCGATGCCTCCGAGCCAATTGCCGAACAAGATCTTCGCATCATGTCCAAGATTGTAGATTCAGGTCGAGCCCTAGTAATTGCCATGAATAAATGGGATTTAGTGGATGAGGATAGGCGAGAGGCTCTGGAACGCGAGAAGGAGAGAGAGCTTAATCAAGTCGAATGGGCTGAACGGATTAACATCTCTGCTAAGACAGGATGGCATAAAGATCGATTAGCGCCTGCCCTTCGACGCGCATTGGATAGTTGGCAGATGCGAATCCCAACCTCGAAATTGAATTCATTCCTTGGCGCGCTTATCTCTGCAACACCACCTCCGGTGCGAGGAGGAAAGCAACCAAAGATTCTTTTTGCTACCCAGCCAAGTACCTGTCCACCTCGGTTTGTCATCTTTGCAAGTGGATTCCTCGAGCCCTCGTATCGACGTTTCATTGAACGGCGACTTCGTGAAGAGTTCGGTTTTATGGGTTCGCCAGTAGAAGTTTCGGTCCGCATTCGCACCTAATTCAAGAACGCGTAGACTAGAAGGGCACAACCGGGACGTAGCGCAGCTTGGTAGCGCACCAGGCTGGGGGTCTGGTGGTCGCAGGTTCAAATCCTGTCGTCCCGACATGATGTTTGGTTCTGAAAAGATTGAGCGTGCGAGTGTGTTCACCATTCCCAATCTGCTTACTGTGCTCCGCGCCTTTGGTATCCCACTCTTTTTTTGGGCGTTATTTGATCCTGAAAGAGAGAGAGATTTCCTTGCGATTGGAATCTTAGCTCTTGCTGGTCTCACCGACTACCTAGATGGACGTCTTGCTCGCGCGCTCAATCAGAGCTCTCGGTTAGGTGAGCTTCTGGATCCACTAGTAGATCGCCTTTACATCGCTGCGGTAGTCATCGGGTTAGCGCTTCGGGATGTGATTCCACTCTGGCTGGTCGCGCTCTTACTTCTGCGCGATCTCATACTTGCAACGACGCTCCCGGGTCTTTATCGAATAGGCAAAGGTCCATTGCCAGTAACTTTTCTAGGGAAAGCGGCAACGCTCAATCTCCTCTATGCCTTTCCGTTACTTCTCTTGGGGGAGCAAGGAGGTCTTCTGGGTAGATGGGGCTCGATTTTTGCCTCGGCTTTCGCCGGATGGGGTGTACTTCTATATCTGTTGACCGGAGCACAATATTGGGTCGAAGCCCGCTCGCAGATTAGAAGAGGCAGCAGTACGGTATCGCCATGAATGAAATTCCAGCGCACCTGCGATACACCGCTGAACATGAATGGGTGGAGCCACTTCCCGAAAACAAAGTACGTGTAGGCATCACTGACTTTGCACAGCGCGCCTTAGGAGACATCGTCTTTGTACTAACTCCAAAAATTGGTGAGAACGTTCGCGCAGGTGGAGTCTGTGGTGAAGTGGAATCTACAAAGAGCGTGAGCGAGATTTATTCCCCAGTGAATGGAACTATCTCTGCAATCAACGATGCCGTGGTCGCTAATCCAGAATCGATCAACGCCTCTCCATATGGCAGTGGCTGGCTTTTTGAAATCACCTCCGTCGCAGCTGAAGAAATCCAGGGACTTCTGACAGACCAGGGTTATCAGGCGCTCACCTCAGGGGAGTAGAGGTCAAAAGCGGCCTTGACCGCTGGGCTTTGGTTCCATAGGGTCGCGTGTAAAGGTGTACTAGAACCTTAACCGGGAGAGCCAGAGGAGGGGAGTGGGATTAATGTCCGACACAACCTCCATTAAACGCGATGCTCCTACGCCGTTACCGAAACGAGCGCTCGATTCACTCACGCCAACCGAGCGGAGCGTCGTTGGTGAATTGGGCGATGGGAGTGCGCTTTTACTGGTGCAGAAGGGGCCAAATGCTGGAGCGAGATATTTGCTCAATAGCGATCTGGTCACAGTCGGTAGAAATCCAGAGAGCGATATCTTCCTTGATGATGTGACGGTATCTCGGAAACATGCTGAATTTCATCGATTAGGTAAGAGTTTCTCAGTTGTAGATAGTGGAAGTTTAAATGGCACTTACGTCAACGGGGAATTGGCCGAACGAACTGATCTGGTTAATGGTGACTCTGTGCAAATAGGTAAGTATCGACTGCTGTTCATGACTAATGGAGGTTCGAAGTGAGCGTTCCCGCCCGCGCATATTTAAGTATTGGTGAAGTGCTCGGAAAGCTACGTGGTGAATTTCCCGATGTCACCATCTCGAAAATTCGCTTTCTCGAATCCGAAGGTCTTATTGAGCCCCAGCGAACCCCCTCTGGATACCGTAAATTCTCACATCACGATGTTGACCGATTGAGATATGTTCTCGGCGCTCAGCGAGATCATTACCTTCCGCTCAAGGTTATTAAGGATCACTTAGATGCTTTAGACCGCGGTTTGGAACCGCCGGCCCAAGTAGGATCTACTCCACTTGCGCCGCGTGTTGCCACGGTAGATGGCGAGAAATTATTTGGTGAAAGTAGCGATCTCAAGTTATCTCGTACTGAACTGCTTGAGAGTTCGCAATTGAGTGAGAGTCAATTAGCCGAATTAGAAAGTTATGGACTTATCCAGAGCAACGGAAAACATTACGATGGTGATGCGCTTGCGATTGCTCGTGCTGTGGCAGAAATCTCTGCTTACGGCATAGAAGCGCGCCATTTACGTCCATTTAAGAGCGCAGCAGAACGTGAGATTGGGTTAATCGAGCAAGTGATTACACCACTGCTTCGCCAAAAAGGCAGTGATGCGAAAGCGCGCGCTGAGGAGGTTGAGAGGCAATTGGGTGGATTGACTTTGAAGATCCATGCTGCTCTCGTCAGGACCGGTTTACGTAAAAGTAAGTAGGATTACAGGGTGAGAGATCTACCTGAAGATTCGAAGTTATTAGATGTTGTTGGCGTGCGCGTGGAAATGCCTTCGAGTCAGCCAATCGTGTTACTGAGAGAGAGCGAAGGGAAAAGGTATCTTCCTATTTGGGTGGGAGCAGCAGAGGCAACCGCAATTGCATTCGCGCAACAGGGTGTAGCGCCACCACGCCCACTCACCCACGATTTACTAAAGGATGTCATTGCTGCTACTGGGAATACCATCAGCAAAATCAACCTCTCGTCGATTAAGGATGGCGTTTTTTACGCAGAACTAATTTTCAGTAATGGAGTAGAGGTTTCGGCTCGCCCTTCAGATGCAATTGCACTGGCTCTTCGAGCAGGAGCGCCAATCTTCGGTTCAAACGCCCTTCTTGATGAGGTGGGAATTGAGATCAATGAGGGGGAGACAGGGGTAGCCGATGAGGGAGCCGGTCAGCAGGGGGCCGAGGGTGAGCTCGAGCGTTTTCGGGAGTTTCTCGACCAGATTGATCCCGAGGATTTTGCCAAGTAGCCCTATCGAACTTTCCGCATGAGGGTTACCCTCAATTCCATGCTTGATCGGCAGATGAAGGTTCTTTTGCGGGTGGGTGCTGCCATCATGGCGCTGGCAGCGATAACAGCCCTCATCTGGCCAGCAACTCTCGCGAGCGCACTGGGGTTACCGCTAGATCTTGATCCGGAGAGGTTTCTCTGGAGCGTTCGAATAAGCGCTGGACTCCTACTGCCTCTAGCCGGCTTCATGGCTCTAGCAGCAGCATTCTTTCCGGAGCGAGCGCTCCGTCAGAGCGGAGCTTTAATGATCGCTTTCGCGCTGATACTTGCTCTTCTCCTCGTGATCGCTCCTACTCCATGGGCGTGGGGGCGGATCGCCTGTATCGCGCTCGCACTCCTTTTCACCCTGCTCTACCTCAAGGCCTTGCGCGCGCGCCTCCGCCATCGTTAGGAACCTTCAACTTGAACTTGAGGTTGACCCTCAGGATGTGAGTGTCGCTCCTTGAGCGGGCGGTACTCCGGATTTAGTATTAGAGCCTTCTTCCCCGGAGGTCCAATGTCTGAGCAGAAGTCGCCCGAGCAACCCCATAGTTCGCGAGAGATGGCGGGGTATCGTGGCGCAATTGCCTGCTCGGCAGCCGGCATCTCGTATCGCCAATTGGATTATTGGGCGCGTACTGGACTTGTGGAGCCGAGTATTCGGACCGCTTCGGGTTCAGGAACCTCGCGTCTCTACAGTTTCCGCGACATCCTCGTCCTCAAAATCGTCAAGCGATTACTCGATACCGGAATCTCACTTCAAAATGTGCGAAGCGCCGTTGAGCACCTGCGCGCTCGAGGGACAGATAACTTAGCAACGCTCACCTTGATGAGCGATGGCGCCTCAATTTACGAATGTGCCAGCGCCGAAGATGTGATTGATCTCCTTGCTGGTGGACAGGGTGTCTTTGGTATCGCCATTGGAACAGTCTGGCGAGAGGTTGAGGGAACTCTGGCCCAATTGCCAAGTGAAAACCCAGATGGAGTGGACGCAGTGGCTAATGGAAGCGATGAGCTTGCGCTTCGTCGCAATCGAAGAGGGGCATAAGAGACCGTCATCACACGGGGCACAACACGGGGGCCGGGTAACGCCCTTAACGGGTAAATCGCCATAGCATCTGCGCATGCAACAGAGCCGTCCATTTCGTTCTCGCCATATCGGACCATCAGGTACCGATCTTGATCACATGCTCCGGTTTTTAAATCTCGCTCACCTTGATGAGTTGATGGAGAAGACTCTTCCTCGTTCAATCAGAACGCTTATGGATGATACGAGACTTCCGGAGAGTGTTAGTGAGGGCGAGGTTCTCCAGAAACTCCGCGAGATTGCTTCACTCAATCAGCCGCTGCCTTCGATGATTGGGCTGGGGTATTACGACACCGAACTTCCTGCAGTTATTAAGCGCAATGTTCTGGAGAATCCCGCGTGGTACACCGCTTACACCCCCTATCAACCGGAAATTAGCCAAGGGCGTCTCGAAACGCTCTTTCTCTTCCAGAGCGTTGTCTCCGACTTAACGGGTTTACCGGTCAGCAATGCATCCATGCTCGATGAACCAACAGCAGCTGCAGAAGCGATGGCGTTAGCGCGCCGTTTGTGGAAGGGGCGAGAGGATGCCCCATTCCTCATTGATAGTGATACTCATCCGCAAACTATTGCCGTTATCACTACTCGCGCAGAGCCGTTGGGTATTCCAGTCCACGTGATTGATATTTCAGAACCAATACCCGATGGATTTGCCCTTCTCGTGAGTTATCCAGGTAGTGGAGGGCAGGTGCGCTCTCCTGAGCGTGCGATTGAAGCGATGCGTTCTCGCGATGGTTTCACTATCGCGGCAACTGACCTTTTGGCGTTAACGCTCCTGAAGCCTCCGGGGGAGTGGGGTTTTGATATCGCTCTTGGCTCCGCGCAACGATTTGGCGTCCCCTTTGGATTTGGTGGGCCACATGCAGGATTTCTTGCTGTCCGTGAAGGAATGGAGCGATCCATACCAGGCAGATTGGTGGGAGAGAGCGTTGATGCTCACGGTAATCGTGCGTATCGACTTGCACTCCAAACTCGAGAGCAACATATTCGACGTGAGAAAGCCACCAGCAATATTTGTACCGCACAAGCTTTACTGGCCAACATATCGGCGCTCTATGCAATGTGGCATGGTCCCGAAGGATTACGAGCGATTGCTAATCGAGTACATAGCTATGCAGTATCGATAGCACAAAGTGCGAAGAATGCCGGACTTCATGTCACAGATGCAGAGATTTTCGATACTGTCACCATTCACAATTGCGAAGCAGAAAAACTTCGCCGCCAAGTACTTGATGAAGGTATCAACATCTGTAAACGTGATGAAAACACAATTTCAATCTCCGTTGACGAACGAACAACGCGTGAACATTTAGCTGCCCTGGGAAGGGGACTAGGCTTTCTCATTGAAGAGTACGAGGGGAAAGTAGCCTCTGAACTCAAACGCACTTCGCGTTTCCTGACTCATCCACTCTTTAATAGTAAACAGAATGAAACAGCAATGATGAGGTATCTTCGCTCACTTGCCGATAAGGACCTAGCCTTGGATCGCACGATGATTCCATTGGGTTCGTGCACTATGAAACTAAATGCGGCAACAGAGATGGAGTCGATTACCTGGCCAGAGTTTGCCTCCCTGCACCCATTCGCTCCTGAGGAGCAGACCCGAGGAACGCGAAAAATTATTAACGAACTTTCACAATGGCTCGCGGAAATCACGGGTTACGATGCGATCTCTTTACAACCAAATGCAGGTTCACAAGGTGAATTTGCAGGGTTGTTAGCTATTCGGGGCTTCCATCGCGCAAACGGGGAGAGCCATCGTGATATTTGCTTGATTCCTTCTAGCGCACATGGAACTAATGCAGCCAGCGCTGTGATGGCTGGAATGAAAGTAGTTGTCGTTGCGTGTGATAACGCGGGCAACGTCGACATGGACGATCTGCAATCCAAGATCACTGAACATCGTGCAAATCTTGCTGCCTTGATGGTCACCTATCCTTCTACTCACGGCGTCTACGAGGATACGATTTCGGAAATCTGTCAGTTGATTCATGATGCTGGGGGACAGGTATATGTCGATGGAGCAAACCTCAACGCACTTGTAGGTTTGGCAAAGCCAGGGAAGTTTGGCGCAGATGTATCGCACCTTAATTTACATAAAACTTTCTGCATTCCTCATGGTGGCGGTGGTCCAGGAGTGGGCCCAATTGGAGTGAAGGCCCATCTGGCTCCACACCTTCCCAACCACCCTCTTGATAAGAGCGCAGGTCCAGCGTCGGGAGTGGGGCCGATATCGGGCGCGCCTTTCGGCTCAGCAGGAATATTGACCATCCCGTGGAGCTATATCCACCTCATGGGAAGCTCTGGCCTTGCCGAAGCAACTCAGATGGCGATTCTCTCGGCAAATTATTTAGCGAAAAAGCTCGATCCGCTCTTTCCTGTTCTCTATAAAGGGCGCGAGGGATTTATCGCACATGAGTGCATCATTGACATCAGACCACTCAATAAGAAAGTGGGCGTGAGCGTTGATGACATCGCCAAACGTCTGATGGATGCCGGATTTCATGCACCGACTGTCTCATTCCCGGTTGCAGGCACATTGATGATTGAGCCGACTGAATCTGAGGACCTCGCTGAACTCGAGCGATTCATTGCCGCCCTTGAGGCGATCAGGCGCGAGATTGGTGCCGTCGAAGCAGGGGAGATTGGGATTGAGGACTCTCCACTTCGCCACGCTCCGCATACCGCCCACTCTCTCCTTCGGGAGGGAACCGTTCGCCATTACCCAGCTCTTCGAGGCGCTTATTTGCGCCCAGAAGATGAAGAAGACGGCGCTCTCACGGGAGCGCCCAATAAGTATTGGCCACCTGTAGGAAGGATTGATGGGGCGCACGGGGATAGGAATCTCGTTTGCGCCTGCCCACGCCCTGAAGAATTGGCCTTCTCTGGCTCTCGTTAACTTGACATAATGTTGCTTATCGGCGATATACCCTACGGAACAGAACGAGCCCAACGAGAGCTAACGAGCCATATTCGACCCCTAGCCCAGTGCTCCCAGCCGGGGTCTGCCCCTCATAAAGCCTAAGTTCGGCAGTCAATGCGCCGGTCGTGTACGGCTCAAGCTCTTTGATGATCTTTCCATGCTCATCAACCATTGCACTAATCCCTACCGTTGAAATGGAGGCGATATTTCGATGATGTTCCAAGGCGCGACTACGGGTGATTTGAAGTTGCTGCGCCGATTGAGCGGAACGTCCATAGGTCGCATTATTGGTCTGGGCGATGAATATGTTGCTGACGGTGACCGCTTGCCGGATCAAGTGGTCATCCGCCACTTCGAAACAGATGAGCGGTGCTATTATGGCTTTATCGACAAAGTGATATTTCCAGGAAGTGCCAGGTTGAAAGTCCTGAACCTGGTTAACCAAGGGCGATACCGCCGCCGCCAAGGTTCGAAGCGGAATGTACTCGCCAAAAGGCGCTAAATGTTGCTTCTGGTAGATAGAGGCTGCCCCGCCGTCCCGCCAGAGTATGGAGAGGTTCACAGGGCGATTGAGATTATCTCTGCCGACTGATCCAAAGATAATTGGAGCATTCACTTGTGAGACTAGGCGAGTGATTTCCCCTCGTCCACGTTTGAGAGGATCGATATCCGCGCCATCTTCTGGCCAGATATACACATCAGGTGGAACTTCGTTGCTTGCTCTGGAGGCCCGGAGATTCTCATTAGCGTGGTTTTCAAAAACTTTTCGTACTTGTGTACTGATTTCGTATCCTAATCTCGGAACATTCCCTTGTATCGACGTTATGGTAATCGCGCCATTCGAGGGCAATTGGTAGTGAGGCAGGAAAGCAAAGATAACAAGAACGGGAATCCAATAAAGTCGAAAGCTAGTGAAAATGCGATAGAGCGCAACTGCAAAAAGCGCCATGAAAAAAGTTCCGCCCGCGATTCCAATATAGGGAATCAATTCTGAATACGGGGAATCAACCCCCAGATAGCCTGCTCTCCCCCACGCAAATCCACCGAAAGGAAGGCGATTTCTGAAAAACTCAATTCCAACGTAGAAGCTAGGAAATACCAGCCAGAGATAGCGCGAATTTTTTAGAGCGATGGATAGCGGAAGGTAAAAGAGCGCGCAGAGTATGGTGAGAAGTATCCAAGGAAGCGATCCCACAAAACTACTTGACCAATAGAGCATGGGCGCAAATAACCCAAGAGCAAAGAGAAATGATTGGACTATTCGAGCTCTTAGACTCCCATTGATTGTGTGCAAGATGAAGAGTGCAAGCGCTAGTGGAAAGAACCACCAACGTGCAAGAGGTGCAAAACCACCCGATGCGAGGATGCCGAGAAGGAAAACCCAGAGGGCTCGAATCACCGTTCTACTCTAGCGATAAAGCAGAGAGCAGTCTGTTCACGCTCGTTCCAACGCCATATTCGCTGATTAATTCATCTAACCGCTTACGATCTGCCACTTGAGTTGGCAGATTTTTGGGAATCGATGGAAGTCGTAAATCGCGAACACAATTAACCACTGGTTCGGCTCTCTTCAAATAATCGATTCCATCGATGATTTTCTTCGAGAGGTTGGGTCCTAATCGCTGATCATTTCGTGCTGCTGCATCAATCATCTCGGCGACAGAACCGAAGAGGGAAGCGATTTTTGCCCCTCCTTTCTCACCGATTCCACGAACACCAGGGAGTCCATCGGAGGGATCCCCTCGCAATAGCGCCATAAGCGAGTACCGCTCCCCCGGAATCCCATACCGCGCTGCAATCCAGGAGAGATCCACGAGCTCATGACTGGTGATTCCTTTGGCTAAGTAGGCCACGCGTACTTGTTTTTCGTCATCAACGAGTTGGAAGAGGTCCCGATCGCCAGTAGCTATCACGATTGATCCAGGTTCTCTAGTAGCCAACGTAGCAATGACATCATCAGCTTCGTAATCATCAATCCCAACAATTGGCAATCCAATCGCGTCCAATAAATCGAGAATGACCGGAGTTTGACTCTCTAAGTCCACCTCTTCCGCTGCCTTTTCATCGTCTTGCGTTAAATGGACATCACGATCTGCTTTGTATTCGGGAATCAATTCGGTGCGCCACGAAGGTCGCCAATCGCCATCCAGGCAGGCCACTATTTGGCGAGGTTGATAGTGAATTGTTAACCGAGACAAGCTATCGAAGAATCCTCTAATCGCATTTACTGGTGCTCCGCTGGGAGAACGTAGCGAATCGGGCATTCCATAGAAGGCGCGGTACCAGAGCGATGCGCTATCAATCAGAAGAATCATCCAACCACCTCTGAGTAGGCGACAACTCCCCTACGTAAAAGGAGAATTCCCTCGCGCGCTCGCGCGCGAAGTGAAGTTGATGCTTCTGAGATTTGAGTTAATAAGTCGATAAGTTGTTTGACAATCCGCACAAAATCTCCGGCTGGGAGTTCAGCAAGCTCAAGGGTTTCGGCTAATTCTTGACCACCAGCCCAAGCGAAAATTGCAGCAGCGGCGCCGCCATCAAGGTCTCGCATCGTTTGAACGTGATATTTCTGCTCAAGGTATTTCACTTCAAACCACAATTTCTCTATCGCTCGAATTGTGGAAACTACGCGTTTGTTGTTGGCGAGATTGCGATGAGGTTCATCAGTGCGGGACTCGAAGACGAAAATCGAGAGAACTGCAGTGAACTCTCTAGCAGATAGGTCGTCTAAATAATTTCTTCGAATTGCTTCTGCAAGCACCAAATCGGCGTCGGAGTAAATCTTGGCAAGCATCTGACCTTGTTGGGAAACACTCTCACCCTTGAGATAACCAAGTTCATTGAGTACAGAACAGAGCCGATCAAAAGTTCGAGGGATTACGTTTGTTCTACCCTCAATCTTCGTTCGCAAATCCTCAATCTCTCGCTCCATCCGACTAATTCTCTCTTGGATACGTGCATGTTCTTCCCGGTCGGGGCAAGCATGGCAAGGATGGGCGCGCATCTGTGCGCGAATCTCGAGCATTTGTTCTGAAACTATTGGCTCGCGTTGATGGGCCTTTAATCCACTTGACTTATATGCGTTAATCCACACACCTTTATCGCGTGAGTTCTTATGTCCAGTCCCGCCAGGAACCTTTATTCGACCAAGATTCTCTACACCATTCTGACAATCAGCTGGTGAGATACGGGAAACTTTACGGTCCAAAAACATAACAAGAGGGCGGGCCATCTCGTGGCCACGATCGATAACTAACGCGATGCTTCCCCCTCCCCTTTTTGCTCCCTTATTGGAAATAGCGAGAACATCGCCACGAGAGACTTGAGCAAGAGTTTCAATCACTTGGGGCAGTTCGGCACGTTTAGTCGCTCCGCTTCGCTCTAACTTTCGAATCTCATTTCGGAGGGCAAAGTACTCTGTAAAATCTCCTAGATGGCAGGTGCTCTCACCGCCAAGAGACTTGATGAACTCCTTATTCTTTGCCACTTGCCGCTCGAGCCCTTGTACCGAATGGTCCGCTTGGAACTGGGCAAAAGAAGACCCAAGGAGCTCGCGTGAGATTTCTGAGCTCGTGCTGCTCAGCAAATTTACAGCCATGTTGTAAGTGGGATTGAAAGATGACTTGAGCGGAAAGGTTCGAGCAGTCGCAAGACCAGCCAGAGAGGGGATGTCCACTTCAGGGCTCCAAATCATCACCGCATGACCTTCGATATCAATACCCCGACGCCCTGCGCGCCCCGTTAATTGGGTGAACTCCCCTGGTGAAATATCTACGTGGCCTTGACCGTTCCACTTGGTTAATCGATCGATAACTACCGATTTCGCCGGCATGTTTACGCCAAGAGCGAGCGTTTCGGTGGCAAATACGACCTTAATCAACCCTTGTTGGAAAAGTTCTTCTATAACTTCCTTAAGCGGGGGAATCAATCCCGCATGGTGGGCAGCTACGCCTTGTTCAAGAGCTTTTGCCCAATTGAGGAAATTAAGTGGACCATAATCTTCAGGAGAGATTACCTGAGCAACCTCTTCGATTCGTTCCCGAATAATCTCTTTCTCTGATTCGCTGGTCAGATTGAGATGCAGGCAATGTTTCACCGCTATATCGCAACCTGCTCTACTGAATATAAAGAAAATTGCAGGGAGTAGATTCTCCTTAGCAAGACGTTCAATGATCGCTTCTTTATGCAAATTCTTGAAGGTGTGCCGATATCTTCGATCGTGAAGATTGCGACTGTAACTCTGAGAAATCTTTACCAGTTCTGAGTTCACGCTCCAATCATCCTTGAGCAAAGGATAGAGTTCTGGTCCTTGCATCACGTGAAGATGAAGGGGAACGGGCCGGACCTCACTCACGATAACTTTGATAGAGCCACGAACCGTTCCTAACCACTCTCCAAATTCTTCGACGTTAGAAACGGTGGCCGAAAGCGAGACAACAGAGATATCTTGCGGCAGATGTATCAGAATCTCTTCCCAAACCGCGCCGCGGAACTTATCCCCCAGATAATGGACCTCATCCAGGACCACAAATGCAACATCATGAAGATTCTGAGAGTTTGCATAAATCATATTTCGCAAGACTTCAGTGGTCATGACAACGATTTCGCCATCACCATTGATGGAGATATCTCCTGTTAGAAGGCCAACTTTCCTCTCACCATATTTCTCGGCAAACTCGCTAAATTTCTGGTTACTCAGCGCCTTAATTGGCGTGGTGTAGAAGATTCGCTTGCCTTGGCGTTGCGAAAGGTGGGTTGCGAAGTCGCCGATGATTGTCTTTCCTGCACCGGTAGGTGCAGCAACGAGAACCCCACTTCCCCGTTCTAACTCCTTGCAAGCTTCAATTTGAAAATCATCGAGAGTGAAGGACAACCTCTCAATATATTCTGCAAGCGCTGAGTCCCTACCGGTCGCTCTCTTTCGGGAAGCGGCAAATCGTTCGGCCGGAGAAAGCGGACTTTCATCCATGATTGACCCAAGTTTTTAAGGCTCCATGCTCCACGGTGATTTCAACGGGTGTTGGCGAAATACGCTCCCCGTCAGCATAAGTTATTGCATCCCCCACAACACGAATCATCTTCCCGCGAATAATCTCAACCTGCGGATGCGAGATATGTGTGCCGGAGTAGACCTTCGGGAAGATTCGCAAGAATTCCCCTTTGGGTACTCGATGCAAGATCATCACATCTAACAATCCATCGTAAATGCTTGCGTCGGGACAAACCTTCATCCCCCCGCCATATGAAGATCCATTCCCTACCGCAATGAGCATTGCTTGAGTCTCGAAGGATTCTCCATCTACATCTACAAGGTAGGTGCGAGGCTTAAATCGTGGTAACTCCTGTACCATGGCCAGGTCATATTTACGCTTACCTTTGGGCCAGGACATTCGATTTGCTCGTTCGTTCACGAGGGAATCAAATCCTGTTGAACAAATTGCGCCAAAGCGCCTTCCATTCACTACTCCAATATCTACAGAGGAAGGATTTTGGGAGAAGAATCGATCGATGTTTTTAATCGGCCGCTTTAGCTCTAAACCGAGCGCACGAGCAAAATCATTGCCCGTGCCAGCCGGTATCAGTCCCAGCGGAATCTCTGACAAGCCGTTGATGTCTGCGACAGCATTGAGAACATGATGCATCATGCCGTCACCACCAATGACCAGAAGTCTCTGAAAATCTACGAGGTTCATCCGTTTTAACTCCGTCAGCGATTCTGTAAGTGAATCTGTCGCGATGACTTTGTACTTAGCCCCGAGGAACTCGAGAAATTCCAAAGTTTCCGAGAGAGCTTTCGCCCCACTTCCCTGCCCTGAAGTGGGATTGGCGATGATGAGGTTAGCTCTCATTAAATGCCGAAGATTTCTTCGCTCGCCTCTTATCGACCAGAATTCCAATGCCTCCAGCAGCAAAGTAGAAACCACAGAGCGGTATGGCAAGGGCCAACATGGTCAGTGGATCTCCAGTAGGGGTGAAGGCGGCTACAAAGAGAAAGATTGAGAAGACAGCCACTCGCCATGGTTTCAGAATCGCCTTACCAGTTACCGCTCCAGCTGCATTGAGTGCCAGGAGAAAGATCGGTAATTCAAAGGCGATTCCAAAGAGCAATATCAGTCGAAGAACAAAATCGAGGTAATCATCAAACCGAATGAGGTTCTCCAAATTATCTGGAGTAAATCCGAGGAGAACTTTTATCGCGATTGGAAGTATCGAATAGCCAAGAATCACTCCAGCCGCGAAGAAAGGAATGGAAGAGAGAAAAAATATGAAAGCCAGCGTTTTCTCTCGTTTCTTTAGCGCTGGAAGTACAAAAGCCCATATTTGATAGAGCCATATTGGTGCCGAAAGAATGACTCCTACTATTAATGCAACCTTAATTTGTAAGTTGAGAGGGCCAAGAACCCCCGATACGTAAAGCGCGCTACATGTTTCTAACGTTGTGTCAGGTCCACAAATCGGAACTGCCAATTTTGTGATTATTTGCGAGTAGAAGAACCAACCTATTGTCGCTAAAGCCAAGACTCCAAGCGCACTTTTGAAAATCCTTTTACGGAGCTCATTGAGATGCGCCAATAGTGGCGCTTTCGATTTATCTACTCCTTGCGCCGCAGAAGACATAAAGACCCGCCTCTAACTGGTGCACTACGCGCCGGAGAGTTATTCCGATTTAGGTGGCGAGCTTGGGTTATCCGGATCATTCGGAGATTCAGGATTTTTATCGCTCTTTAATTCACCCTTGAAAATCCGTAGTGAGCGACCAAGTGCTCGGGCCGAATCAGGAAGACGTTTCGCTCCGAAAAGGAGAATGAGGACCAAGATAACCAACAAGATATGGGTGGGTTCGCGTAAGAACATAGATATCCCTCTCTGGCCCCGATGCCTGGCCCTAATGACCGGTCGCGCTGATGCTCATACTTTAGTGGTTAACGGTACTTTTGGAGCGTTCGGGTAGCGGCGAGGGCCACCTGGGCGCGGTGAGAATCAGGGGTCAGAACGCGGAGAGTCCCCCCAGAGGCCAAAACAGCCCGTTCCAACCATCGCGGGTCATAAACGGTAACGGAGCCGGTAAAGACGTTTCGGTGAGGGTCACGTTTGAGGGAGTCCAACCCCCATTTCTGCATAAACCACGCCCCCTTCTCATCTACCTCAATGCTGACGATGGCGCTCTCTGGTCCATTGATATCCCTTGAGCCACCGGTTACCTCTCCGTCAACTGATTCAACTTTGAGAACTCGATCCATTCGAAAAAAGCGATGGCGGTGATCTGAGAGCGAATAACCGATCAAGTAGAGAAAACCGTTTCTCGATTGAATCTCCATTGGCTTGATTCTCAGGGAGAGATTCTCATTGAGCGTCGCAGAGAAATATTCGATATCTAGAAGCGAACCTGATGACTCGATGACACTTTGAATCTCCGGAAGGATGAGTGAACCCTGGTCCTCTAATGGCATCTCGGAATTTTGAGGTAAATCTAGAGCAAGAAGCGAAGCGATTTTATTTCGAAGCGAAAGTAAAGTTCCTGAATCTGTATGAGGGGTGACCTCAGATAGTTTGGTGATTGCCAAAAGCAATGCAGCGCCCTCTTGAAACGATATGCGCATCGGACGTTCAAGAGTTTCAGCATTTGCAATCGATATAAAGCCGGAATCGTATGAGACATCAATCAATTCAAGATGGGAATACCCAGGTAATCCACATAACCAGATGAGATTGAGATCTGAAATGAGTTCTTTCTCTGATATCCCAAATAATTGCGCAGTCTTTTCTACCGAAGCACCCGAATTCTTCTGGAGGAAAGGAATCAATTTAAGAAGTCTCGAAAGACGTGCATTACTACTTTTTGCGCTCATAAATGTTGCTCAATTATCTTTTCAAGCAAAGAAATAATTTCATCACGTATATCGGTAGGTTCTAATACTTCAACCGCATCGCCAGCCCAAAGAATCTGATCGAGGAGTTCGTTTCTATCGATATTCTGCAAGACTAGTTCGCTTCCAACCGGCAACGTATAGTCGGAGATTGAATGGGATCCCCTTGCAACTAGCGGATGCATTGGTGAAATCTCACGATGAAGTTTGATTTTCACTTCTCTAATTCGTTCACCACTGAATGAACGGAGAAAACTACTCAAATCAAAGCTTTCAGGCGGTTCGGTAAAAGGAACCTTTCTATCTGGCTCGATTTCCGAGATCCGATCGATTCGGAAGGTTTTGATTTTCAAATCCTCATGGTCGATTGCGATAAGGTACCAATATCCATTTCTTGAAGTTAATGAGTGCGGAGAAACTCGTCTCATTCGTTGATTGGTACTTGTTGAATAGTTGAACGCTAGCGAACTCCTCTCCTTAAGCGCTTGCCAAATTGTCATTAAAGAATCATTAAGTGGCAATTGCAGGTTCCAGGAATGTGAGTAATCGAGGATCTCTTCTATCGGTATCTCATTCCCACTCAGGAGATTCTGTAGCGCTCCATTGGTATTAATAGAGGAAGACGATTCATTCAGAACTGCAGTAGCTATGGCGAGCCAGATAGATTCTTCCCTTGTCAGATTTAAATCAGGCATGAAGTAATCCTGGGAGATGACCTGATAGCCGATTTCATCGTCAAAGAGCGGATCTATTGGCAGTACTTGGACTGAAACGCCCATTTCACGTAATTCATCTTTATCTCGCTCAAACATTCGCTCCATGGATTCTGGTGAACCGGAGTACCCAGGGATAGTTTCGAAAATCTCGCTTTTTCGTAGCGGACGTCGAGTTGCGATTAACGCCAGGGTGAGATTGAGTAAACGCTCAGTTTTATCGACGCGATCCCCGGCCATGATGAGCATCGTAGTAAAAATAGATACGATAAGCGCATGGATTCAACAGCGCCCACCAAAAATAGCACCTCTTTCCCCCGTATCTCCAAGAAAGTTGCGATTGCCCTCTCGCTCGTGGCGCTCTTAGTTACAGCGGGTTGTTCGAGTGATAGTGATCCGAAGGATGCAGATCCCACCAGTCAGTCAAGTGCGGCAAGTGAATCAACCGCCTCACCATCAGCGAGCGCGGTTCAATCGGTGCCGGAGTTCTGTGAGCCGACTGATGCGATTGGTCGGGAGATTCTTCCAGTTGGCGCTCCAACCTCTTATCTGGAAGCGAAAAGCTACACGCTCGTCCTCGATACTAATTGTGGCAATATCGAAATTGCTGCCGATGCGGCAAAAGCTCCCGCAACAGTGACCACGATTGGGTTCTTAGCAAATGCGAAATATTATGATGCGAGCGTCTGCCATCGATTAACAACAGAGGGCATCTTCGTTCTTCAGTGTGGGGATCCGAGCGCCACGGGAGCAGGTGGACCGGGGTTCACCTTTAAAGATGAGAATCTTCCCAGCGCATCAGGGGTTAATTATCCAAAGGGAACTATTGCCATGGCCAATTCTGGCCCCAATACCAATGGCAGTCAGTTCTTTATCGTCTATCAAGATACGACCTTGCCTCCCAACTACACGATTTGGGGTGAGGTAATTAAAGGTTTAGATATCGTTGAACAAATCGCAGCCAACGGTACAGCCAATGGTCAATCGGATGGCTCTCCTAAATACCCCGTAGAAATCCGATCAGCCCGGCTGCTCTGATTCTTCGATTGGGCTTTTTGAACCTCTGCGCCGTGGGCGCGGAGCCTCGACGCCATAAGCAACTCGTCGCGACCTAACGAGAAAACCTGTATGACCAATCATTCGATTATCAGGTCGTACCGCTAGTGAATCAACGTGCCATCCCCTGTGAAGGGATTCCCAGGAATACGGTTCGGTGAACCTCCGATCCGCTCGGAGGGCTTCAACCGTGCGCGAGAGCTGTGTAGTAGTCGTGACATAGGCGATAAACACTCCCCCAGGGCGTAGATATGTTGCGCTCTGTTCCACACATTCCCATGGCGCAAGCATGTCAAGAACTATGCGATCGACAGTGCCCATCTGGATACCTGCATGAGAAAAATCCTGCTCTTCAAATGACCCAACTAGAACGCTCCAATTCTTTGGCGATGCTCCGAAAAATAGTTCGATATTTTTTTTAGCGATTTCCGCGAAGTCGTCGCGTCGTTCAATGCTGATAAGTGCGCCGCTATCTCCAATCGCGCGAAGTAAGGCAATAGAGAGCGCTCCGGAACCCACTCCCGCCTCAAGCACAATATCGCCCTCGGATATATCGCCATACCCCACAATGTCAGCTGCATCTTTGGGGTAGACGATGGTTGCACCACGTGGCATGGCAAGTATGAAATCTTCATAGAGAGGGCGCATCGCAAAATACGGCGTATTAGAGGTGGAGAGAATGAAGGATCCCTCGGGCAAACCTACGCATTGTGCATGTTCGATAATCCCCTTGTGGCTATGCCAAGAGCCACCTTCCTTCAAGGTAAAGCTGTAGAGCTTGCCCTTCTGGTCGGAAAGTTGGATGCGATCGCCATACTGGAAGAGCCCTTTTCGTTTTGCCCAACGTTCCCCTGAATCCATGTCAGTCAGTCTAAGGTGTCTATGTGAGTGAAGACAAAGAAGGCACCCCAGCATCGATAATCGCGACACTTTCACCAAGTCGCGCTAACGACTATCTCAATTGTCCCCTTCTTTATCGTTTCCGGACGATTGATAAGTTGCCTGAACCGCCGAGCATTGATGCGATTCGCGGCACCCTAGTCCACTCCGTGTTAGAGAAATTATTTACCTTCCCTCGAGCCGAACGGAGCCTTCTGCTTGCAGAATCACAACTATTACCGCTTTGGAGCGAAATGAAAGAGTCACGTTCCGATGTGCAAGAGTTATTGCCAAAGATGAATGAAGAGGAGTTTTTACTCTCGGGATTCACTCTAGTTAAGAGATATTTTGATCTTGAGGATCCAACGATTTTCGAACCCGCCGAACTTGAAACGCATGTTGAGGTTGCCCTCAATGAGCACCTCTTGATTCACGGTTATATAGATCGTCTTGATATTGCTCCTACAGGCGAAATTCGAATCGTCGACTACAAAACTGGGAAAGCACCCGGAATCGGTTTTGAAGAGAAATCCTTCTTCCAGATGAAATTTTATGCGCTGATACTTTGGCGGACTTTAGGGAAGGTTCCTAAACGTTTACAGATGATCTTTTTAGGAGATGGGAAGGTTCTCACTCAAGATCCATCGGAGGATGATTTACTCCGCACTCAAACTAAGATCGAGAAGATCGCCTCAGATATAGAGGAATCAAAGAAAAGCGGTAAATGGCAAACGAGAAAATCGCGTCTCTGTGATTGGTGTGCGCATCAGGGTATTTGTCCGGAATTTGGCGGCACCCCTCCACCTCTTCCTAACGAGAACGGACCAAATTCCATAACGAATTGAGTGAATGCCCCTCGAGCGAGGCAATGATGGCGCTTTTTTCATGCTCTTGAATCGAAGCAATATGTGGGACAGCGATGACCCAAGCTCCGCTGCTCCGCGCTGCAGCAACACCGGTCGGAGAATCTTCGATGATCAAGGAGTTATTGATATCTACTTGTAAGAGATTAGCCGCCTTCAAATAAGGGTCTGGATGGGGCTTGCCTCGCTCCACGTCGTCGGCAGATATCGAGAGCGTGAATGGATGATTCTCTACAGATAACAAAACCGAATCAACCAGCCGGCGCGGACTTGCCGAGACAAGAGCGCTTGGGAGGTTGAACTCTGAAATTTCGTCTAGCAGAGCGGCGATCCCGGGCATTAGGGATACTTTCCTAAATTTATTGGCCATTCGATCGATTAGTTCTTTGGAAAACCATTCTGGTTCTTCGCTTCCATCTGCAAGTTCAGACATGTAGCGCCCAACCTTCTCCATTGGCCCGCCCAAACAGAAGAGCTGATCGGTTTCCCGCCAAGTGACACCGAATTCCGCCATGAGTTCACGCTCGGCTTCCAGCCAATATGGTTCAGTATCAACCAACAGTCCATCCATATCGAGAAAGACTGCAACTGGAGTATCGGGGAAAGATTTCATGTTGCGTTAAAGTATTTTGCTTCGGGGTGATGAGCGATGATTGCTGATGTGGATTGTTCTGGATGAAGTTGATACTCCTCCGACAAGTCCACACCGATGCGTTCTGGTTGGAGGAGTTCACAGAGTTGAACCTGTTGCTCTAAGTCAGGACATGCTGGATATCCGAAGGAATAACGCGATCCGCGATATCCCTGGTCAAGAATCTCCCCCAATTGATTGCTATCTTCCCCGCCGAAGCCCAATTCATCGCGAACTCTGGCATGCCAGTACTCTGCTAACGCTTCAGTGAGTTGGACAGATAGACCGTGCAATTCCAGGTACTCGCGGAAATTATTTTGACCAAACAATTGAGCAGTAGCCTTACTGACCGCCTCTCCCATCGTTACGACATGGAAGGCGACGACATCGATCTTGCCGCTTGATTTACTGGCATAGAAATCCGATAGGCATAATCTCTTATCGCGGCGCTGTCGGGGAAAGGTAAAGCGCGTGATCTCGCTTCGAGAATCCAGGTCCTGCGGGTCAAGAATTATCAGATCATTGCCTTCGCTGTAACACGGGAAATAGCCGTAGACAACCGCCGCCTCAATCCAGTTATTCACTTGAATATCGTTGAGTAGCGCTCGTAAACGCGGACGTCCCTCCTCCTCGACCATCTCTGTAAAACTCTTCCCACCTTTAAGACCCCACTGCCCGACAAAGAGCGCGCGCTCATCAATCATGCTGACGTAATCAGCTAATGGAATACCCTTGACTACGCGTGAACCCCAAAATGGTGGGGTAGGAATTGCGTTATCTGCCGATATCGCACTTCGATTGGTATCGATTTCCACTGCACCGTTGGCATCCGAGGTCACTTTGGTCCGACGTTTACGTAATTCGGGTAGCGCTGCTCCTGGCTCCCCTCGTTTGATTGCCATTAAACGATCCATCAGTTCCAAACCCTCAAAAGCATCCTTGGCATAGCGAACGGTTCCAGTGAACTTTTCGGCCAAATCCTGCTCGACGAAGGCACGTGTGAGCGCGGCACCTCCGAGGATTACCGGCCAGCGCTCTGCTAATCCACGGGCGGAAATCTCTTCAAGGTTTTCTTTCATGATCACGGTCGATTTCACAAGCAGTCCACTCATCCCAATTACATCGACGCTTTCTTTCTCTGCCTCGTCGATTATTGTGTTGATAGTTTGCTTGATTCCTATGTTGTAAACGCTATATCCATTGTTGGAAAGGATTATGTCGACAAGATTCTTACCGATGTCGTGAACATCCCCTTTAACTGTTGCAAGAAGAATCTTTCCGCGCCCAGTGGAATCGGTCTTCTCCATTTTGGGTTCAAGATGTACTACGGCTTTCTTCATCACTTCAGCACTTTGGAGAACAAATGGCAATTGCATCTCACCCTTGCCAAATAACTCTCCAACGGTCTTCATTCCATCGAGAAGTAAATTATTGATGATGTCCAGGGGCGCAATACCTTGAGAGATTGCCAACTCCAGATCATCTTCCAAACCATTTCGTTCGCCATCGATGATTCGTGCCTTCAATCGATCGGTCAGTGGTAGAGCAGCTAATTGTTCAGCGCGCGAATTACGAGATGCAGAGACTTCAGCCCCCTCGAAATGCGACAAGAACTCTGAGAGAGGGTCGTAGGAAACATTTCCTGTTCCCGAGTCGTATTCTCGCCGGTCATAGATGAGATCGAGCGCGAGTTTCCGTGAACGTTCATCAATGCGAGCCATCGGTGTGATCTTGGAGGGATGAATGATTGCACTAGTCAATCCCGCTTCTACCGCTTCATGAAGAAAGATTGAATTGAGCACGATACGGGCCGCTGGATTAAGGCCGAAAGAGACGTTGCTTACGCCAAGCACAGTCTGAACTTCTGGATATAACTGCCGGATAGATCGGATCGCATTGAGCGTTTCGATTCCATCTTTGCGAGTCTCTTCTTGACCGGTAGCAATCGGGAAAGTTAAGGCATCGATGAGTATGTCAGAGGTGCGCATCCCCCAGTTCTTCGTTAAATCCTCGATAAGTCGGGTGGCTATCTTTACTTTCCAATCAGAGGTACGTGCCTGCCCCTCTTCATCTATCGTAAGAGCAACCACAGCGGCGCCGTGTTCTTTGACAAGTGGCATGATTCGCGCAAAACGAGAGTTTGGACCATCCCCATCTTCATAATTAACTGAATTGATAACTGCGCGTCCACCGAGTCTCTCTAATCCTGCTTGAAGCACAGCGGGTTCGGTTGAATCGAGAACGATGGGCAAGGTAGAACTGGTCGCAAATAACTCTGCCAGAATCGACATATCTGCAACGCCATCTCGACCCACATAGTCAACGCATAAATCAAGCATGTGGGCACCTTCTCGAATCTGCTCCTTACCTATCTCGAGACACTCTTGCCAGTTCTGCTCAAGTAGCGCTTCACGGAAGGCTTTAGACCCATTGGCATTGGTTCTCTCACCTATTGCCATGTAAGTGTTTTGCTGTCGGAACGAAACATGCTGATAGAGCGAGGCAGCTCCTGGGTCATGAGTGAATGAACGTGAGGGTGAGAGTGAATCTTTGAATTTCTTCTCTTTAAAGATCTTGACTACTTGAGCTATGTGTTCGGGTGTGGTTCCACAACAACCGCCAATAATGTTCAGTCCGTAGTCGTTGACAAAAGTTTCAAGACTCTTTGCCAATTCGGAGGGAGCGAGTGGATAAAACGCCCCCCCATCTTGGAGAACAGGTAAACCAGCATTAGGCATGCATGAAAGCATCGCTGTCGATGACTTGGAAAGTTGTCGAAGATGTTCGCTCATCTCGGCTGGTCCGGTTGCGCAATTTAGTCCGATGACATCTACTCCCAGAGGTTCTAGGGCAGTTAGCGCTGCTCCAATCTCACTCCCAAGAAGCATGGTGCCGGTCGTCTCAACGGTTACTTGTGCGATTAATAGAAGATCCTTTCCGGATGATTCGAGAGCGCGATGGCAACCATTTATTGCTGCTTTTGTTTGGAGCAAATCTTGCGATGTTTCCACCAAAAGGGCATCAGCGCCGCCATCGATAAGACCGCGCGCACACTCTTGGTAGGCATCTCGTAGTTTCGAATATGGAGCATGACCGAGCGTTGGCAATTTTGTACCTGGACCTATCGAACCAAATACCCATCTCTGGGATTCACCAGAGAATTCATCGCAGACCTCGCGTGCTAAGCGCGCTCCAGCCAAAGAAAGCTCGTAGATCCGATCTTCAATCCCATATTCAGCAAGATTGCCGAAGTTAGCCCCAAAGGTATTGGTTTCAATCCCATCAACTCCGACCGAAAGATAGGCGCGGTGTACCTCTTTCACCATTTCCGGCCTACTGACATTGAGGATTTCATTGCATCCTTCGTGGCCCTGATAATCATCAAGGGTGGGATTCTGGGCTTGAAGCATCGTGCCCATAGCGCCATCGACGATGACCACCCGTTCTGTGAGGGTTTCGCGAAGGCTTTTCATTGGAGTAAGGATACCTGCTCTAATGTACCGCTATGGAGATTTACTCCCTCCCCTCGCTGCGGGACCCGATTCTTATCGCCGCATTTCAGGGTTGGAATGATGCAGGAGAAGCAGCCTCTAAAGCCCTGGCTCATCTTCTTTCGCTCTGGCCTTCGCAATTGATAGCCGAAGTTGAATCTGAAGATTTCTACGATTATCAAGTTAATCGCCCGCAAGTTTTTCTTGATGAAGATGGCGAACGAGAGTTGTCTTGGCCTACAACGACTATCTACGCAGTTAGCGTCCCTGATTACGATAGAGATTTGATAATCGTTACTGGAGTGGAGCCATCCATGAGATGGCGGAGCTTCGTGGGTGAAATTCTCTCGCTCGGCGAAGACCTTAATATCTCTCTCGTGGTTTCACTTGGATCGCTCCTTGCCGATGTTCCACACACTCGCCCGATTCCCGTAACGCTCTCAGTGGCAAATTCAACATTAGCGAAGAAATTCGAGGTTGAGATTAGTCGCTATGAGGGGCCGACCGGAATTCTTGGAGCAATTCAAGATGGTTGCAACGCTCGTGATATAGATTCGGTCTCACTCTGGGCAGCGATACCGCATTATGTATCAGCACCTCCATGTCCTAAAGCGACACTCGCTCTGATCAATCATCTAGAAGATTTGCTACAGATGAATATCGATGAAGGTGAGTTGCCCGATGATGCTCGAGCGTGGGAATTAGGCGCAACTCAAATTACTCAGGAAGATAGTGAGATATCTGAGTATGTGCAATCACTTGAAGAATCTAAGGATGCCGCCGAACTACCCGAGGCATCAGGTGAATCAATCGCGCGAGAATTCGAGCGTTACTTAAGGCACCGAGGCGAAGAGAAAAAATAGCGTTTTAGCTATAGAGCAATTCCCAGAACTCCATCGAGATATCGCGAAAGCTGCCCAATGGCATTGACTGAATCCGATGACTCTGCATGTACGAGAGAATGAATGCGATTCTTGGCCCACTCATCAATGAGTGCAAAAGCCTTTGGCGTGTTCAGGTCATCACTAATTGCAGCAGAGATATTCATGATGAGCCCCTCTACATGTCCGCCATAGGGGCTAGAAAAGGCTTCGCGCCATAGATTCAATCGCAGTTCGGATTCTGAAAGCAATCGATCGCTCCACTCTCGATCAGCGCGGTAGTGGCCAGAGAGCAGTGCAATGCGAAGCAACATTGGGTCAATACCTTCATCTCGCATGACCGAAACGAATTTGAGGTTTCCGCGGGATTTACTCATCTTCTCACCGTTCAACCCGATCATTCCGGTATGCACGAAACGTCGAGCAAAATCAGCGCCAGCAAGGACTCGGCCCTGCGCTGCGCACATTGAATGGTGTGGAAAATGCAGATCGCTTCCTCCCCCTTGGATAGAGATAGGTGCGGTCAGATATTTCAAGGCAATTGCAGTGCATTCGATATGCCATCCAGGTCGTCCCGGCCCGTAGGGTGATGGCCAACTTGGCTCACCTTCGCGGTGGGCTCGCCAAATTAAACAGTCGAGCGGATTTCTCTTGCCAGACCGATCTGGATCTCCGCCTCGCTCAGCAAAAATCAGCTTCTGCTCCTCGACAGAAAGAGTGGAATTAGATTTAAAACTACCATCGCTGGAAATGTCAAAATAGAGATCATCTTCAACTCGATATATAGCGCCGCGTTTTTCTAGTGAGGCAATTGCTTCAATTACCCAAGGAATAGTCTCAACTGCCCCCAGGTAGTGTTGCGGTGGAAGGACCCTTAGCGCTGTCATGTCATCTCTGAATAATGCGATTTGGCTCTCGGCCAAATTAGCCCAAGAGACATGATCTCGAGTGGCTCGCTCAAGGAGTGGATCGTCTACATCCGTGATGTTTTGGATATAGGAAACGGATTTATCAGTAGCTAGGGAATATCGATGAATAAGATCAAAACTCAAATACGTTGCGGCATGGCCTAAATGGGTTGCATCGTAAGGAGTGATACCGCAGACATACATTGAAAGATTGGCTTCTGAAATTTCCTCAATTTGCCGACTTACGCTGTTATAAAGTTTCAAAGTAGGTAGAGAGCGATTCTCAAGAGGAGGAATGTAACTTGTCGACCAGGCTTTCACTCCGCCAGTCTATCGGGTGAGTACCAAGAGCTTCTGCCCATAATTATAATAACAATTTAGATGGGTGGCCATGGCACTGCGGGCCAATCTTCAGCCGGAAATGGGAATGCTCCCTCTGCAAGAAGAGTGGTGGCCCGCTGTAGCGTTGCGTGCAATTCACGATTACTCAAGAATTCGCTTACCTCACGCGAAAACGAATCAAAATGGGCGACAATGTATTTCACCAATCCAATTTCGTTATCATCAAGTGGCTCGCCCATCCATTGCCAAAGCACTGTTCGCAATTTATCTTCTTCGTGGAAACAAACACCATGATCACAACCAAAAAGGCGACCATCACTTCTGGGGAGTAGGTGACCAATCTTTCTATCGGTGTTGTTTACCATTGCATCGAAGAGAACAAATTTACGTAGTCGTTCATCTTGCGATTGAGCCAGATCAATGAGATCTACACTCTCATCAACATCAATCCACTCTTGAACTGCTCCTAAACCGTACGGGCCATCGCGGAGAATTGTTAGAGGTACAAGATGAAAACCGGCAAATTCACTGAAACGAAATGCCGAAACTTCCCTACCGGCTAGCGTTCCATCGGGAAAATCCCATAGCGGTCGCTCCCCTGCGATGGGTTTGTAAATCACATTGACTGTCTCATTATTTAGGGTCGCTTGACCAAAGAGTGTGGCATTAGAAGCATCGACTAATCGCCCAGTAATGGAGATCTCCCCTGTAGCGATTACTTCACTAACGTCGATAGCCATTTGCCCTCGGGCATAGGTGACCGGCGGGATCCAACGGGCTCCCGCAGAATTGACATGGCGGACGACCTGCACCGACTAATGCAAGAGAATCTACCGCGAAGGTAAGAGCCTCTTCGATACCTACAGTCACCTGTAAAAGAGGTGGACCCTCCAAAACATCCTCGATGATCTCGCTCTCTTCGCCACCTTGCGCCTCGATTATCAATTTCTGAGTCTGTGGGTTCCATGTTAACGAGAGCGCAGCTACTCGAAATTCCTCCGCGAAGGGAATGGTGAGTTTGGGCAAGGGGCGATTACCGCGTTGAAAATCTTGAGCTTTACCGATCTTAATTTCCTTCATAAGAGCGATGATTCGTTCAGCAAGCACCGCTAATTGACTCTTCTCGAGCGCCACTGCGATATTTCTGCGTCCATCTACAGCTTGCAGATAGAAAGTGCGCTCTCCAGGCATTCCTACAGTCGCTGAAACAAATTTCTCTGGAAAAATAAAACCATAAATTTCCCTCATCTAATTTTTCGCTCCTCCGGAAGAATTGTGTACTTCTCCACCAAGAGTCTTCGCAACCATTCTGCTTAGGCTCTCGGCTAAAGGTTGTTGAGTCCGATTAAATTGAAGTAAACGCGGACCATCTGCGGAGATCTGTGCAACTGAAATCGAGGCCGGTTCAACCACCAGGCTCTGAAAGTTCCTAAAATCCACTTTGAGCACCTGCGCAATCAGAAACTTAATGATGTCTCCGTGGCTGACTACGAGGAAGTTCTCATCTTCGTGGGCAAGGTCAATCAATGATTGATAAAAGGATGCAACGCGATCCCACACATCGACAAATCTCTCGCCACTGGGAAAGTGAACGCTTTCGGGATCACCTTGCACCTGTTTCCAGAGGGGTTCTAAGGCCAGCTCTTCCAATTTCCGACCACTCCACAACCCATAATCCGGTTCGATGATTCGACTATCGCTCTGCACGAAGACACTGCTCCCATATTGAGCGAGCCAAGGTGCGATCGTTTCGCTACATCGTTCGAGAGGGCTTACGAAAACCCTTTTCAACGGCAAGGGCCCTAGGGTTTCGATGAGCTCTTTGCTCTGCGCTACTCCAGTGGGATCTAAGCGAACGCCAGGAGTTTGTCCGGCCAGAATATTTTCAGCATTGGCAACACTTCGCGCGTGGCGAATAAGAATTACTGTTCCCAAGGCGCTCCTCCTAGATACTCTCCCACCAGAAACTTCCCTTCAGGGAGATTAGCGAAGATAGTGAGGTCGTGCAGTTAATGGAGATTCGCCAACTGGGTCGGAGCGGCCTACGCGTCTCTGCGCTTGGCTTAGGCACGATGACTTGGGGTCGAGATACCGATGAGCATGAGGCAGTAGAGCAATTTCGTTCCTTCCTTGAATATGGCGGAACTCTCGTCGACACCGCTGCAATATTCGGTGATGGGGATAGCGAACGCGTCATTGGAGGAATGCTCAACACCTTAACTCCCCGCGAATCGGTGGTGATTTCCAGCAAAGCTGGGATGACGAAAACCGGAGTCAATAATTCGCGAGGAAATCTCTTGAAGGATCTTGATGAATCATTACGCCGTTTACGAACTGATTATTTGGATATTTGGATGGTTCAAAGGTGGGATGAGAGTGTTCCACTGGATGAAACTTTAACTGCCCTGGAATTAGCGGTTTCGAGTGGTCGAGTTCGATATATAGGTATTTCGAATTTCTCCGGCTGGCAAACAGCGCGAGCCTTCACTCTGTTGGAGCGAACAATTCCACTCAGTGTTACGCAGAACGAGTACTCACTGCTCAATAGAAGTTCAGAGGATGAGATACTCCCCTGTGCTGCAGAGGTGGGATTAGGCGTTCTGGCATGGTCTCCATTAGGGCGCGGGGTTCTCACCGGAAAATACCTCAACGGAGTTCCCGCAGATTCGCGGGGAGCCAGCCCGCATCTTGGTCCATTTGTTTCGCCCTATCTGGAACCTCGATCTCGACAAATCGTGCAGGCGGTTTCGATGGCTGCAGATGGCTTGGGGTGCGCCCCACTAGAAATCGCGCTTGCCTGGGTTCGAGATGCTCCCGGCATCTCGTGCGCAATTGTTGGCGCTCGAAGCGCAGCTCAACTTCGTGGAATCCTTCGGGTAGATGAAATCGAACTTCCGGCCTTGGTCCGTAGCGCACTTGATGATGTGAGTGCACAATGATTACCTACGAATATCAACTTATCCGTGTGCCGCGAGGAACTACCAGAGGAGCGGTTCGAACAATGCTGACTGAGTATGCCGAGCGAGAGCGATGGGTTGTAGATCGAGTCCGTATTTATCCCGATGGGCGTCATTTGGTCCAACTCAAACGGAAGGTTTGGCGCCCCGATTCAGAGGGGCAAGCGCTACCGCCTCTGTAAATTCTAAGCGCGAAGGGGAGATTAAGCGCGCTGGAGGAATCGGTCTAACGCCTCTACCCCAAAGTGAATTGCTGAAACAGGTACCCGTTCATTAATTCCATGGAAAAGGGCCATGAAATCAAGTTCGGGTGGCAACTTCAGTGGTGAAAATCCATAACCGGCGATTCCTAATTTTGAAAGTCCTTTGTTATCGGTGCCGCCGCTCATGACATATGGCACTGGTATTCCCTCGGGGTCACAATCCTTAATTGCCGCACACATCGCATCAACTAACTCTCCTGTAAAAGGGAGTTCAAGTGCGGCGTCGTGAATTATTGGGTTGACCACTACATCAGGTCCAGAAAGTTCCTTGATGGTGGTGATGAATTCTTCTTCATAACCTGGCAGGAAGCGACCATCTATCACTGCTTTGGCATGTTGTGGAATGACGTTCTCCTTATATCCCGCTGACAGCATCGTGGGATTGGCCGTGTTTTGAGTGGTCGCGCCAATCATCCGCGCCATGGAACCCAATTCGGCGACAATCGGAGCGGGATTTCTCTCATCGAAATCTTTTCCAACTAGTTGCGCTACTTTTGAGAGGAAGATGCGCAAGGTTTCCGTGATTCGAATAGGCCATTGATGGTTGCCAATCCGAGCCACAGCCTCTGCTACGGCAGTTACAGCATTATCTTTATTGACCATTGAGCCATGACCTGCAGTTCCCTGTGCCGAGAGCTCCATCCAGTACATTCCCTTTTCAGAGGTTTCCACTAAGTAGAGTCGTTTTCCATTACTTAATGTTGCCGAAAATCCTCCTACCTCCGAGATTGCCTCTGTGCACCCTGCAAATGCCTCTGGATGATTCTTCACAATCCAATTGACTCCGTAGGTACCGCCTGCTTCTTCGTCTGCAAAGAAAGCGAGGACGATATCTCGATCTGGAACGAAACTTCGCTGATGCCAATCTTCGGCAATCGCAAGAATCATCGCGTCCATATCTTTCATATCAACGGCGCCACGACCCCAAATTTCGCCATCGATGATGTCACCAGACCAGGGATCCTGTCTCCAATCCTTCGCATCCGCGGGGACGGTATCGAGATGGCCATGCAACACCAACCCAGGTCGCGTTGAATTACTCCCTTTGATTCGCGCAACGACGCTTACGCGGGTAGGCGCAGATTGGTACACCACCGGATCGAGCCCACACTTTTTTAAGAACTCTGCAACATATTGCGCGACGGCACGTTCATCGCCGTCCCCGCCTCCATTGTTGACGCTGGGAATTCGAATCAAATCCTGGCAAATTTCTACCGCGCGTTCGCCAAGTGCCAGATAGTCGCTCTGCCTCATGCCCACATCATTCTATACTTTCCCAGACTTTTCCTACACTCTCCTACACTCTCCTACACTCTCCCACACTTGCCTATTCCAATGAGGTCAATACGCCTGGTTTTGATGGGGCGCGATTGCATTGGTAGGCTCAGCGCTCTTGATTATGGATAAATCAGGGAACCTGGTCCGGGTGGCGGAATTGGCAGACGCGCTAGCTTGAGGTGCTAGTGCCCGAAAGGGCTTCGGGGTTCAAGTCCCCGTTCGGACACATCAGAGTAAAAACCATTCTTTCAAGTAGATTGCTCGGCGTGCGGGCGATTCGAATATCCCATCATGGTGGAGCTGAGGCGCTTAGCCTCGAGGAGATTCCACCGCCTACTAATACCCCTGTTGATCATCTGAGGCTTCGCGTAGATATTGCCGGGGTCAACTTCATTGATGTCTATCATCGCCGCGGTCAATATCCACTCCCTTTGCCCTCTGGGATTGGCATTGAAGGAATAGGTACAGCCGAGAATGGCGAACGATACTTCTGGTTGAGCGCGATGGGCTCGTATGCGCAAGAAATTTCTCTCCCATTTGGCGCGCTCACACCATTACCTAACAACTCGCTCTCTGATGAAGATCTCCTCCCGTTACTCTGCCAAGGAATGACTGCGCACTACCTAGTGGATTCGGCATATCCCGTTAGTGAAGGTGATGTTGCGCTGGTTACCGCAGCGGTTGGTGGTGTTGGGCTCATTTTAATTCAATTACTAAAAGCGCGTGGGGCGAAAGTTATTGCACTCACTTCATCGAAAGAACGAGCAGAGCGGGCGCTCGACCATGGCGCCGATATCGCTGGACTATATGACGAGATGGAGAAAGTAACCCATGACCTAACCGGAGACGATGGCGTGAACGTGGTCTACGACTCGGTAGGGAAAGATACCTTTGATCGCTCCTTCGGGTTATTAGGAAATGGTGGAATGTTCGTGCTCTATGGTGGAGCTAGCGGTCCGGTCCCACCTTTTGATTTGATGCGGCTAAACTCCAAATCTTTAGCGATTCGCAGACCAACGCTCGCTACCTACACTGCCTCTGTGCCAGAGCGCCTCCGACGTTTGCAGGATTTACTCTCGTTACGGGGACGGGGCTTGCTTCGGTACCCAAGCGCTACAGTCTTTACACTGGCCGATGCAGCAAAAGCTCATCTTCTACTTGAATCTCGGCAACACTCCGGGAAGATTGGGTTGGCGCCATGGAAGATCTAGCGCGCACAGTCGCGATAATTCTCTTCTTTCCAGTAATTGCCTCCCCTATAACCTTTCTCTTTACCTGGAAGTTCCATCAACGATGGATTGCCATTGTTGCCATACCGATTTCAATAGTCTCGGCAACTCTTGGCACATTTCTTTTACTCAGCGAGATAGGCATCGCCGCTCGTTTCTTTGGACTCTGGGGAGTTCTCTTCGCACTTGCCACGTGGCGAATTATTTGGAAGCGATATCGAACATGATGCTGAAACCGGATTTACAGAGAGCGCGTGAGTTGATTCGCGATATTCCCGATTACCCATCTCCAGGAATCCTCTTTCGAGATCTGACACCTATGATCGCTGATGCGAAAGCGCTTCGAGCCGTCGTTGATGCGCTCGATGAATATGCGCCCGAAGCAACCCATTTTGCTGGACTGGAGGCGCGAGGATTTATATTTGCCTCTGCGATGGCTGCACGTTTAGAACGAGGGTGCATTCTCCTCCGAAAGCCAAAAAAATTGCCGCGAGAGAAATTTTCGGTCTCTTACGATCTCGAATACGGTCAAGATTCGATTGAAATACATAAAGATGCACTAACCGCCGGTGACAAAATCCTCATTGTGGATGATGTGCTTGCGACCGGAGGTACGCTCTGCGCCGCTATTGAATTACTTGCCATGACGGAGGCAGAAACTTTGGGCAGTGTTGTCGTAGCTGAAATTGGTTTTCTGGAAGGACGTAAACGAGTTGGTGCAAGATTCCCACACCATAGGGTTCACTCGCTCTTCGCGTTATAGCGTTCTGACTATTCCAATGTGATCAAGTCGTAATAATCATCTCGCCAAAGATCCTCATCTCCATCAGGCATCAGCAAGACTCGCTCGGGCGCAAGGGCGCTTACCGCCCCTTCATCGTGCGAAACGAGAACAATTGCTCCTTGATACTCGCGGAGCGCTCCAAGAATTTCCTCTCGAGATGCCGGATCAAGGTTATTTGTAGGTTCATCAAGAAGCAGTACATTCGCTGCGCTCACAACTAGTTGCGCTAGCGCCAAACGTGTGCGCTCTCCGCCACTAAGAACTTTGACTGGTTTAAAGACATCATCTCCGCTAAAGAGAAAGGTGCCTAAGACGTTACGTGCTTCACCTTCGGAGATATCTACCCGAGCTTTGAGCATGTTTGCCAACACGCTCTCCTCATAATTTAAGGATTCATGCTCTTGGGCGTAGTAACCAAGTTTCAAACCATGGCCTGGTTCAACCCCGCCGGTATCAGGCTCCAACTCGCCGGCCAACATTCGAAGCAGAGTGGTTTTCCCAGCACCATTCAATCCGAGAATCACCACTCGCGAACCTTTATCGATTGCTAAATCCACATCGGTAAATACTTCAGTAGAACCATACGACTTACTCAGCTCTTGAGCAGTGAGTGGTGTTTTACCGCAGGGTGCCGGGGTGGGGAAACGAAGTTTTGCCACCTTGTCTTTAGCACGCTCTCCCTCAGTACTAGCGATGAGTTTTTCGGCCCGTTTAAACATCACTTGTGCTGCCTTTGCCTTGCTTGCTTTAGCGCGCATTCGTTCACCCTGCTTCTGTAAAATCTCGGCACGCTTCTCGGCAATGGCACGTT